>Ga0247734_1000183_pt1 | contig 56682 bp, 45 predicted proteins | sample UWRJL103311B2_FD_180933 | JGI IMG/M metagenome (GOLD analysis project Ga0247734, IMG submission 180933) | Plant litter microbial communities from Arlington Agricultural Research Station in Wisconsin, United States - UWRJ-L103-311B-2 | ecosystem: Environmental > Terrestrial > Plant litter >... | reverse complement strand
AACACACACACGGGGGCCTTTTGGCGGAACGGGGCAAGAACGTGAAGAGTCGTGGATGGATAGATGGGCGGTGAAGTGGTGTTTTGGGGATTCTTTGTTGTTGTGTGAAAGTATTGGGATTGGGATAGGTGGTGTAGCCCTACGGCGATCCATAGTCATTTTCGCTTGTGGTTTAAACTAGATTGCATGGCATGATGCCTTTATAAGAGGGGGGGGATTTGGCGTTGCAGATACAACTAAGGGAAAGAATGAAATCTTACAGCTGTTCACACACATAGTTAGGATTCAAAGATTGCGGCATAGCTCTGATCCCATCCACTGCTAAAGGGCACAAGTATTTTGTGTAAGATGAATGAGACATGTTCTAGTTTTGCCGAGCTCAAGACATATCTGCAACTCCCCCCTTCCCAACGCCAGTAAACGCACTGTCTAAAGACCATTTCACCCCGTTAAGTGACAACAATCTTTCTCCGCACGGTTTTCGGCACTATGATGGTGAGAATGCCATACTTCATCGATGCCCGAACGCCATCTTGATCAACTCGACCCGGGAAGGTGAATTTGCGCTCAAAGTCCCCCAAAGTGCGCTCGGAGATCAGGTGCTTGGGCTCGTTGATGGACTTGTCCACGGCTTCGGCCACCATCGCGGCCGTCGCGCATTCCGCTCCGGAGACGACGTCTGCAGTTGCGGCTTCTTCGAGTCTGGTCGCGGTCGCGGTCGTGCCTTGGTTGGCGGTGGTTGCACACTTGGTATCTACATCTTCCACAGTGCCTTTCTTGATGTTGGCGTGGATGGCCTGGCGTGGGGCACGCGTGGTGTGGCCTTTGATGCTGAGGGTGATGTTGTCGATGAATTCGATATCGATGTCTCCTTGATGAACGCCGGGCAGTTCGCCATCGAGCCTGGAGGATCGGAAAGTCAGCAGATATATTGACAAGGAAAGAGTCTAGACACCAGGAAAATAGCCGTAAAGCTACGCATTTGCGTTGAAAATATCAGGAGGAAACTTCCAACTAGATAGAAAGATCCTTGACCAATGTCTTAAACATAAAATGGTCTTCGAGATGGGTGGGTGCAGTCTGGTGTATCTTTGGTATTCCTTACTCGTAGGAGCTGTCTGTTTCTCTGACGTCGAATTTGGGGACAAAAGCTGGCATAATGTTGGTCTGATTATGTCGTGGATTGTGTTTCGATTACTTGAAACTGACGAGATTAAGATGGGCTTGACGGAGTGAATGCGTTTCCCCTGGTTTAGTGTCTACATAAAGCAGTCTATTCTCTGTCTTCTGTTTGAATAGGCCCCCCCTCAGATTTATTCCAGATTGGAGAAAACTTCTGGTCAACCAAGCTAGTCTCAAATAAAGACCACTGTATTGAGCACCGTTTTGCTCATGCTGTATATTCAGTAACAATTCTGAACTATCCGTACACCACTATATAATTGATATTTATTCACTTTCTTTCTAATCACGGAAAAATATCGAAGGCGTGTTTTTCGGTTTGTTCGACAAAGTTCACACACTGCATATTAAACTTCCCCAAAATATCTTGCCATTATTGCATAAACACTCGATCTGAAACTGTTCTAATCATTCATGGCCTTTCAGATAATCCACGCAACAAAAGAAATGCAGATTCGTATATCTGCAAGGACTGTCTATACTGGTCACCCATTTGATGATTTGAATATAAAATGCATTAAAGCATTTTACCATAAAAGACCAATAGACGGTAGATAAGTTTGGCTACCGTGTCAAGCTTGTAGCTAACCAGTTCATACACATCTTGGTATTCATGTTGTGATACCTACATCTACCCCATATCTACCTTGCGCGTCTGAAGCCGAGAACACCTCAAGATCATCAATTGGACGTACAGATCGAAGATTGTTTTCCGATAGCAGGGATCAGAGGCCGGAGCCATCGAAGACTCGGATGAGGATGGAGAGGGAAAAGGAAAGTTGCTTTCGTATGCGTCGCATTGGAGGTGCCTGAGTGATTAGTGGCAAATCAGCCAGTATTCTCCCGCTCGCTTAATCGATGGGACGGAAAAGGGGTATTTGCTGTACACAGCCACTACCGTTACAGGAGAAGCCACTGTTTTGCCACTGAGCTAGAAGTCCCGCGGATCTCGTGTGCATTCGTTGAAATACGATGCAGGCAGCAATTAGTAAGTGCTTGCGATGCGATGATGTTCAAATCAGCAGTTTCGCTGCAGGAGTCCGGGCCGTTCCTAAAGTTAGGGTCATTTACCAGAATGACGATATCACCGTAGGATGTAAATATTTCGGACGCTCGGCCGACACCGAGCTGAAACGTCGTACAGTCCTTGATAGTGGCGAATACATCGCACTTCACCCCATACTTTAGGATTTTTGGTCTTCTTGGAATGATTAGGGCTTCCTGTGAAGGGGGAAAGCCATAATGAAGCATAAAGGAGATTTTGGTATACGTGGGAACAGTGTAGAATTGTCCAAATTATATATATGAGTCAGTGCCAAAGCAATAAACTTGTCTTATACAAACATTACCTAACTCTGCAAAGATCTGGATCAACCACATCTTCACAGAATTCCATGATTTATATTGCGCAAAGTCCTCATCTTCGTGATCAATTAGACAATAACTATCAGGCTCATCTAGAGCTTGCTACCCAAGAAGAAAATAGGCTCCATCGCTAGTAGCTTTCTTTTATTTAAATCACTCCATGGCCATGCAGACTTCCTGATTAATGCTTCGTCTGGTAACTCATAAACTGGAATCCTAGTTGAATTGCTGTACAGGCGGGTAGCCAGCCATGGGCATTGCCATTTGTGCTGGTGCTTGAGTATCAGGACTTGGGACGCGATGAAATAGAGCAATTAGTCTTCGTCCAACTGTAGTTTCTAGTTCAGTCCCATCTCGAGCGATTTTCACCTCACGATTCTGGTTCCACGGATTGCGCAAACCTCTCGTTCGATAAAAGGGAAGCCGTGTTGTAGATAACCATTCGAGCTTGAACGGTTTTCCCCAGGCTTTAGATTCTGGAGCCCCATCATCGCTCTTGTTGCTGTCTGTTTCGTCTGCCTCTTCTTCCTCGTCTCTTTCTGCTTCCCAAAATATGGTGCCTCTAGCAGAATCATCGATAATGCGACCCTTGGGGGTAAATTCGGTTGCTTCAGTTGGAATTGCTTTTGGCAATTCGGGGTCCTCCACTGCCTGTGCTTTGGGCGCAAATTCTATAGCTGCTGCCGGATCATTATTGATAGTGGAAATCATTCGGCCATAACCAAAATATTCACCAGACTTGTTTGCAGAGAATACCTATCAGGAAAATTAGCAAAATCTTCGCACGCTACTCCCCTGTTACTGCCGTTTAAAAAGTCTTTTACGCAATGTGAAACTTTCCAAAGCCCACCCCGACTTGATGACAGACTAAACAGACTTACCAGATATACGTTATCAGCAGCCTTGAGTATGAGTTAGCATAAACTCCGAATAATGGTAGGTGCTTTCCAAACCTGATATGCCTTATTGAGCGCCTCCTCATTGTGAGATTGCGTTGCCCAAATTCCATTCCGCACGCTGAGCTCTAGATCCTCCACAGTTAAACTTTTGACAATGAAGAACTTGTCCTTCGGAAGTGCAGTCTCCTTGACCACTCCGTCCTCGGTTACCTCTCCATCCGCCTCATTAGATTCCCTATCATTGAGCTCGCTTTCTTGTGAAGGACTACTCACCACCAGTGGTTTTGTAGGAGGAGACAAAGCAGCAGGGCCTGTTGGAATCGCGACTCCACCTGCAGTTCCCACAGAACTTCTTCGTAGTCGACTAACTAGCCTTACCGTCTGGAACCTCGAATCGTGAATTTTCCCCTGAGCTTCGGTGCAACTGGCTTCATCTTTAAAATTCGCAAATGCGCAGTTGCTTTTGGAAATCAGGAAGAGAGATTCGAGACCAGGGGCTTCTTTGCAGACGTGAAACACAAGGTTCATGAGCTCAGTTTGTGGAGGTAAGTTTCCAATCCATATTGCGTGTCCTGTTGCCAGTTTTAGCGTGCTAGAATACACAGGGAGCATGTTACTTACCGCTCTGGCGAGGTTTTCTAGGTGGACCTCGAACGACTGATGATTGAGTTGTCCCTGGTATCTGATTAACATAGGGATCCTGAGGAAGCACATCTGAGAGAAATGCGAAACGCACCACTGGTAGATCTAGCTGGTCCTACACCACCCGAGCTAACTCCTAGGTAGCCATGAGATTGTTGTGGAGCTTGTTGTCTATTTTCCATTGGAAAATTGTTATTACGAGGCCCTGAATGTCCTGTTGGCGACGGCCCAGGATACAGCTGGCTCTGTGGGGGATATTGCCCGGGCTGGAAATAATATTGGGATGTTTGCAAATGATGTTGCTGCTGGTGTAGCTGTTGCTGCTGAGCTATGTAAATTTGATTTTGATAAAACTGGTTCGCAGTACTTGATCCAGCTTGGGGGTGTGTTGGCGAAGGTGTATGACTTGGTGCGTACGGTCCCTGATATTGATCCTGGTATGCGATGTTATAGGGTAAATTCCCAGGAGGAGTCATTGACTGAACATTGAGAAATTGAGAAGGATGCTGTGGTTGATACACATGGCCAGATGCATATGTGGGAGGATATCTTGGTTGTTGGAGGTTAAAGTTTTGATGTTGAGACATCTCAGGTAGTGCTGCGCCAAGCTGGTTCATATCGAAAGAGCCGGTCCTCGTCGGTATGCTCTGATGGGAAACCTGTTGGTTCGAAGCGTAATTTGGCTGTGGATGGTTCCCTCGTTGCCCTTCCTTCCCCTCCCCATCCACATACGGGTACGAAGTTGAATCTTGCGGCATATTTTGCTGTGTAGAATACTGGGGATTAGATTGTCTACCAGTATTTTGCGATCCAGAAGGTGCGTCGCCCATGACAACTGCGTTTAAAGCTTGTGGAGGAGCCCAAACCTGTACCCAAACGAAAGCCATGTTAGGAAGAATACATAGAGACAGAATTGGGGAGGGTTTGCCTTGAATAATGAAACAAGAATTCAGGGTACAGGAAAATAATAGTTATTAAGATGGCGAAGCGTGGTGGGAAATATAGAGAATAGAAGGAGAGAGGGTAGGCTTACTTAGAATCTATCTCCAACTCTTTGGAGAAGTGGCAAGCTGTACGGAATCCGGGGACCCGAGAACCCAGAATCAGTTTTTAGATATCCAGCTCCTGAAAACGTCCCGGTTAAGTGATAAATGGCTTGAAATAGTGGTCAGGGAGAAACCTTGAAATCTACAAAGAAAGGTAGAGGGCTATGTGTTTGTTTGGCACGACAGGTGGCTTGACGGGTGGTTATAGTTGACGGTAACCAATGTAGTGGCTTATAAACCATGAATTTCCAAAGATCGACCTCGAATGAACTGCGGCAAAAGGTACAGACAGGGCTTCAATATCGCAAACAGGAGGCTGTGAATGGGTTAGACTCCAGATTTCGGAAATTTAAGAGCAGACTAGCAATGCAACCCCTAGGTGTCAGCTCTTCGGCGGTGCTTAATTGCTTCAGTTGCCTCGAAAACACATGGTCCGGCAGAGTTTGATTGGTACTCACCAGAGAGAAGTGTCGTCTTCTTAGACAATGCTGGCTCGGTAGAATTTGCAAGGTATCAATCAAACTGACGTCTATTCTTTATTTAAAGAACCGGGCTAGGGCTAGGTAGGGTTGCAGACAAAGATCGCTCCGAGCAGCTCAACGTTGTTGAAAGATGATGAGAGAAATAACCAGGCGTTTATAGCTGGTGCTGTGAGACTTGTCCACGTAGATCGAACGAGTGGCCGTGAAGCACGATGAAGCGGCCACGAGAACGGAACAGGGCCCAATTGCTGCGTATTCAGCAACAGGAAGTCAAAGTAACCCGTAACATCGTGCAGGCTACTAGGAGGAAAGATAGTACAAAGTACAGAGCACAAAGTCAGAAGAAAGAACAGCAAGCGCATGAGACCAGCCTCCACGTCCTAACGGTACTTACTGGGTGGGTTAGAGAGCCACAAGTCCCCTCCATGTCCCTTCCATGTCCCTTCCATGCCCATATATCTTCGGCATGGTTGCTGGCCAGCAGCACGCCCTGTGAATGGGTCGGAGCAAATCAGTGCATACATCGAATTGTTAAACGACGCTGCTTTTGCAGTGGGATGGGATATGGCATTTTCACAATGCGATTCCTCGCCGCTGGTCTAGCCAGGGGGGGGGGCGTTTTTTTCTTCGGCTGCGTGTTCGAAAGCATACTAGCGACAGACCAGACCAAGCCAACGCCACTTGCTCACAGGGCTACTTGCCGTTGTCAGATCAAGGAGGTTTGTATCAAAAGCAGCAGATAGTGGGCCGGCGATGGTGGCGAAAGAGATTCCTGAGCTGTGGCCGACCCAGCGTGGTAAAGTATTGACGGTACAGTACTCCGTCCAAGAGCAGCAGTCCATCCAGTAGTCTTCTGTAAGGAAAGCTAGCGACGAGACGAAGTCGCACAGGACAAAACGAGCAGCATTCCGAGACGAACTACTCCCAGGGCGGGCTCTACTGGATGCACCTCCTGATCAGCTAATCATCCCAACCCCGGTATTGTTATGGTTATTATGATGGTTATTATTACAGTATGGTCATTACATTTGTTATTTGCGGTTCTAAAAGTAAGTGCTAGTAAGTGTACCACGGGTGGCTGGTCGTGTGCGATTGGCGGAACAAGAACAAGCATTCTGAATTCATTATTAGCTTCGTCTGTGCCTTATACCAAAGCTAATAAGTGTGACACTTACAGGAAAATACTTCTTAACGGTTGCTGCTAAGTCAGTGGAGGCTCTAGACCGCTGGAGCGGACGTTCCACGGCCGTGCCCAGGTCTATCATATTACAGAGTTACATACATAATGTACTGTACTGTATAGCACGCACTTATTAGACCTCGCTCGCTCCAGTAGTCCAGTTGTTCCTTTGATCCCTTCCCCCCCCCTGGGCCGAAGACTTCCCTGAGGTGTGAGCTCTGCTCTTCGGACAAGCTTGGCTTGGGTCAGAAGTTTCTTTTTGACAAGGATGGTAGGGCTGGTGGACAATGCATACAAGACAAATACATTACAGTCCACCCTGCCTGATTTCTATCTTATCTTCCCGAATCTGCCAACGGCCAACCGCCAGCTGCTAAAAGCAAAAGACAAGGACAATAATCATCAGAGGCTGTCCGAGAACCGTTGCTGAACGAGGTACCACCAACCGGGATCAGTAGTGGAAATAGCATGGTAGAAGAAGGTAAAGGTAAAGAGACTACTGCAGCTGATTTGATATAGTGAATGGAAAATGATGAATGGCGAACGGTGAACGAACGGTAGAGTCTAGCCTTTAGCCCTACTAGCTACCCCTCCGGTTCTGTTCGGTTCTACAGCAAATAATGTCTTACAAGAAGAAGTATACAGTACGTGGTTGAAACATCCCATGCAGTAATACGCAGCTGCCGCTATACAGTAAAGTACAGTATACTATACCAGAAGTATCGTAGCGAGGGTAGTACAGTATACCAAGCAGTCGGGACGTAAAAAGCGGTTTAGCAAGCTGACGACTTCCCACTTCCGAGCCACTCAAAATCTCCTTTGGCACTGTGGCGTTGTTGTACGCCGTATAGAATTTCCACTTATCAATTACCGCACTGTACTGTACTGTATGTGCTGTGCTTTGCTGTAACGGTGCAAACGACATACATACAGTATTACATCACGATGATATATCGGATCAGGTGACCATTGAAATCCCCGACGAACCCCCCAGCATTTCAGAGCCTGTCGAGACAGGCTCCGTGCCTGTTATACCGTGTGCCGTCGGTGGCGGTGCACTACAAGCACAATACGTATGGAGTACTTTTGTACGATCATGACGCACAGATCTGCTTCTAGGCTCTGCTGATGTGCGCCGTCACAAGCGGAAATCCTCATAGTGGCAAACCGTGCACGTACTGTACTGTACTGTACGACCAACAACGGCAGCTCTCTGTCGCATCCCTTTTGCATTGTTATGTGTTGCCTTTGTACCTTCGTTTGTACATACAACCAGGGAAAGCTGGAACTTTCTTCGGCTCAGGAAATATGGAATTAGTCGAGCTAGTGGAGCTAGTCTCCTTTTCATTTGCGGAGCTTCGAGGGCAGAATTAGTCGAACCTGGTCGGTCCACTATATCCCGAAGCCCCTTTTGACTTAACCACAAGCTAGCACTCAACGGAATAATTGAACATGGACGAGATTCCTACAATAATTGATCAAATCGACATAGCAGCCGAGTTTTGAGCGCAGAAGATACATTGCTGAAAATTGTTAAGACTAGGGCCAAGTTCGCTGTGAGATTTGGGTCTGGAATGTCGTTGATTGAAGCCGAAAGTATGCGGCTCGTTGCTTTTTATCCACCAGTGTCCAGGTGCTCAAATTGCATGCGAAAGTCTCTGAATCTTAGACCGACGTAAACTATATTGTCATGGAATTCATCCCGGGTCGGACGCTACAAGAGGAATAGAATGGCCTGAACCAGATCTAAAGACTCGAGATTGCTGAGCAGCTCCAAAACTCCATGAAACATGCACGAGAAGTTGAACCGCCAAATTACGTGGGTTCATCTACTACGCAAGCTCATCTCTAGTACGCTATAAATCACAAAGTTACTCATGGAGACTTCCAGCCCCAAAAAATTACGGTTGAAGAAGTTCAGCGGAAGCAAGATCGCAATAGGCTGTCTAAGGCCACCCCGATGCACTGGGGAAACTCGGTATGGTACCTGAGTATTGGGAATTTTGTAATGCTATGATTGTGGCTCGCTCTTGGTCTGAGTGGCTCGAATTACTGCGCTCAATTCTGCATCTGTATACGAAGGAGCACCTTTTGATGAAGCTTATTAGAAGCACCCTTCCTAATTGAGTATGCGTATTTCCGGGTAAGTACCATAGCCGCGTGAAGGAAGAGAATAATATATGCGCGAGCGGTTGTATGTAGTAAGGTGGTAAGAGCAGTGACCGTGGGCTACTACGAGGCAATGTGCGAAGTGCGAGCTTTTGTTCTCACAATAACTAGCTTTCTTCGAAAGCTATCTATGTTGAAAGGTATGCTCTCTTTGAGACTACTGCTGTTGGACATGTTACTCTATTTCCCTCAAAGCCCATTTAACCCTACTTTACCTGGCAGTGAATATGCGTACATTGACATAGTTTTCGCCTAGTTTCTAGTTGGGAGAATCGCTAACTATAGCAGGTATAGTAGCTTGCACTAATAGTATGCCATCTCCCCAGACACCATACGCTCTCAGGCACAGTCCCCAAACACACTAATATATATGCTTTGGGGTATCGACAATAGTTTCGGAGCACCAGTTGACTGATCCTCTAAGTCTTTCAACACCAGGGTACCAAGGGACCTAGAACAAATATTTGAGGTGTTACAATGCCCTCGGATTTCGCATTAGTAACAAGGGGATATTCAATTCAAATTGATGTATTGTGCCCAATAGATAGATCTTGGCTCACCAAATGTGAAATTCAGAGCCTACGGCGGAAAAAAACCCCTATTGTAAAAGCTGTTGAATCTCAAACCAAACTATCTTAAAATGACTACTTCATCCTTTCAATCTTTCATTTATCTTCTATTAAAATTATATACTACAAGCATGTGAGAATCTTCGCTGTATATCGCCTGCAGCAGAGTGTTCTTGATTTGTTTTAATATATTGTTTCTTGTACATTAGACATAAGTCATAGCTAGCGTATGGGACAAATAGAATGTTTAAAGCAAATTACCATTCTTTCATAATTGTGAATAGAAATCATGTGACTTTAGTAAATAATCACCAGTAGAAAAACCAGTTGGATTATTTGGAATTAACTTGACTTTTGACAGCTTAACTTGACTTGATTTTATTTTGATTAATGGTCAAAGGCGGGCTGATCAATTTGATCTTAGCTCAAAACCAAATCAACCAAGTCAACTGATTTCTCGCACTTTTCACAGTTCTAGGAGAATCGCCGATCGTATTTCATCTTTCGGTACATACGTGCTACTTCCTTACTGTACCAGCAAGCGGGAATAAGAAGTGACTTACCCGAGCTCAGGGTCCGACGATCATCTGCAGTACTATTTCTTACTTGGTCCAAACTAATGGAACTTCCCAAAGTCTAACGCCACAGTGGGCTGTGCAAGGAGGAGATCATCCACATTGTGAATTTGTGCTGGTGTGTAATGGGAAACCTGCTACGATACGTTAGGTATGGAGCAATCTCTTTTTTTCTTTGATTCTTAATCCTTTTTTCCCCCTTATTCCTACAAACTCCCATGCCTTCCCGCAAAAACACACACTTCGCCACCGGCTGCTGCTTTAGCCTCCCGTGTTATACTGGAGCCTCTGGCCTTAGGATCATCTCGGGGAAATTTGCGAGACCAATCGGCGCGCAAAATCCACTCATTGGATTGCGGGGGGCTCCGCGGAATCGTATGTTGACTTTATGTCAAGCACGTTCTTTCTTCAGACGCTGGTCATTGCTGTAATGACAAGCACCGCTTACAGGATTGTCTTTGCGTAAGAAAAATTGACTAGTTTGCAGAGCTAGATGATTTTGGAAAAGTGCAAATAAGCTGCATCGTTGCGCAACTTGCTTGAAAGGCTATCGGTTTGAGCCGAAATCTATCAAACACTCGATATTTGTATGGGTAACTTCGGTATGATTTCTAAGTACCTTATATGGGCATATCATATGCTGATCCTTACCCAATGCTAGTTCTACATGTCAAGCTTATATACCAATACCTTCAGTAAAGCTTGCAAACTTTCATGTTCTGGGTAGAGAATGAGATTCTTAAACCAGCTTCGTGTACTTAAAAATGCGATGGTGCTCACAAGCATTCAGGGGCCAGACAGTACAAATAAGGTCCTGTGCATGACAATACTTCCAGGTTGAGCACAGAGATGCCTTCCGAAACCAACAAACCAAAGGGAGCTGAACTCGTATGCAGTATAAGAGCTCTTATTGGCTTGGGGCCAATGCTCCTATATTCATGGCAATCTCCCATGTCTCCCACAAACCCCATTTTTGTTTTAAAGGTTGTGGACGGTGTGGATGGATGTTGTTTTCCTTAAATGCTATTGGCATCGTGAAAATTCGCCGGCCGTCCTACTAATATGTATGCTCGGTGGATGTAGCTCCCATAAAGGACCGGAACAAGGCAGCCAGGTCGTTTGAAGCTGGATCAAAACGGCACATCTTGTTTGTACAGCACACACGCCATGAAGACGCTGGCTTGCAGGATGAATCCATATAGGGTGGTTATGGTGCGTGTCTAGTCTTGTTTTCTATCACACGAGGAGCTCCCAAGACCGAGCTTATCTATATTGATCTTGTTTTAACTACCATTGTTTGACTTGTTGCACAAGGACCCACATACTTTAAACGGACCTGATTATGCCCCATACATGTTTTTTGCTGGATCCATTAGTTGTGGATCTGCTATATCATTCAAAAGTATGCTATTGTTGGCCAGTTCGATACTTGTTAAGAAGTTAAATGGAAACAATAGTAAAAACGTCTCTAAATTCTCAAACTATAAGTTGTTGACATTCACTTGCTATTGTATTAGCACTATATAACATTCGTCACTCGCTAATTCCGGATATGGCTTTTCAACGGGGAGTAGCAGAGTAGAGTACGTCAACACATGCATGCACACCAAGGCAAAAACTCTTCGGAGTCTGAGGGTTTAAAGACCATGTTCGTTTCTATTTAACTCAACTCTAATGAACAAATTGCAGCTTAGCAGCTATAATTGCTCTTAGCAGTTATAGAAATGAAAGCCTAGGACTTGCAAATCTAAGGTTTTGCAACCCCCCTCCCTGTTTTTTTCAAACAAGGTTATGACAGATATAAGTGGGATTCTTGTGAGGATGGAATCATTTAGTTCTCCCCGCCAGTTCACACCATGCAGAAGGCTTTGAATAACTAAAAGAAAACACCGAAGCCTGGAAGCGCACGTAAAGTTTGGGAGCGTCAAATGATTTGGCATTGAGACTCAGGTTCTATTTGGACAAGTTTGATTTCATATTTTTCCTTGAGTGGCAATTTACTAAATCCTACCTAGCTTTTTCAAAGGCATCGAATAAACTAAAGACAATGTCAACTAAACCGCAGAACTTACAATGCTTTGCTTGAAATGCAGTATCAACTTCTCTTTTCTTGAAAGTTTTCGTCACCAGGATTACCAAGTCTTCGTAGTTCTTGTAACCCATTCTTCAATATCTGCTATAGTTTCCAGTCTCTCTTGGAAGATGTCTAGAAGACCTTGCAAACCTGATTGCAAACCGCGGGAAATTTTTGATGTGTAAATTGCTTAATGTATCAACAGGAGAGCTGTAAACACTTAAAACAAGGCTGCAGATTTAGAAGAAAGCAGAACGACGCGGTTCAACGAAACAGTGCGCCTTAGCCCTGATGTCTTGGTAGTAGAGAATTACGGCACCATTCCTGGAGAAGTGTGCTGGAAACTACTGTGTAAGCAGCTATATCAAGCAGCATATGGTTGCAGGTCTTTTTTTAGGGTTTTAGGGGAGGCAAGTGAAACATACACCCCCTATTATGGGTTTAAGAAATCAGCTGTCACATACGAATGAGAAGACAGCGGAAGACCCAGGACATCGGTAGTATAAACAAATAGCCAGCGATTTGAAAGCGGTGCTAGAAGACTAAAACGCTTGCTTTTTGCTAGACTAATATTTACTATCCTTTTATATGTGATACTTTGCCCCTCTGGCATTAGCATCTTAATGGCGTATCATTCTATACCTAATATTAAACATAATGCACGAGAATGATAGAGCAAGCAGGCACACTTTAACATTGGAATACCTCGGTGACCATCTGTTCATAGAGGTAAAGTACAGCAGTGTAGGGAATGAGAATGAGACTGAGAGAAAGGACGTGAAATCTTGAAAGATTATATTGCTCTAGTTCTCAGTGAACCTTGTAACATGAATATGGAATATGGAATATGAATATGAGCGATTATGAAGAGGAAATGACTTTAAGACGGAACCTCATAAAGCTAGGTAATGGTTGCCCTAACCGGATTTCATGTCTACTGCTAATGATAGCACGCTATATGTGCCCATTGCGAAACTGCTGCGCTAACCGTGTCGCAATACCATCTAGTCGTACAAGCTCAAGAACTCCCTCCCCTCGTCTAATCCCTCTTAAGCGGTAAGTACTTCTCCACGATACCACTCTTCGTAATGATAAACATCTGTAATCCATCTCCAACTTCAATATGTCTCTCAACCGCACTGTCAAACGCATCCTTGACCAGATCCTCAACCTCATTAAGGGGTAAAGGAAGCTTCTCCCGCTGAGTCAAAGCGTGACCTTCACCGCTTCCTGGAATATATTGATTATTGAAGTTGACCTGGTTGTCCAAAAATGGCATGATTAAGCTCGCTGCTGCTCCTGCCGCTCTGCACTGTTCTCTCTCGTAGCTGCCAACGGGATCGTAAGAGTAAACCGCACCCTTGCCCTCCTCATCCAATCCACCCAGAATCGCAGTGACATAGTATGGGAAGAATCGCTTGCCGTATAGAATGGTAGATAGTCGCTGGGCACAGGCTTTGACGCTCATGGGCTTGCCATGTTGGTATCGGTACATCTTGACAATGGCATCTAGGCGTTCCTGTAAAGCTTCTCCATCGGCCGCAAATCCAACTACTGACAAGACAAGCGTCGCATCGTCCTGGCTAGATGTTGTGCCTCCAATTTTGAACACCTTAGGGGAGTAACGTGTATTGATATTGTATCCAGATGTGCTTCGTGTATCACCTGCAACGATTGTGAAGTCGGAACCAGAAATTGCAAGAGTTGAGCCACCATTATCGGTATATCTAGGTACAATTAGCACACTCGGATAATCCGATAAAGATGACTTACGGGTAGAAACCGTGCTCCTTGTTACCTGCAGCAGATGATGGAGCTTGGTTGAACGAGTAGTTGGGTCCGTTCATGAGAGGATTTTGAGAAAACATTGCCGACATCTTTAGAATTTGCAGTCAGTAGCTGATTCGATTTTGTAGGATACTGCGAAGATTCGTGGGTTGTAATTTGGAGTTTTATTTGCTCAGTGCTGTTCGATGTTCAGTTGAGGCTGCTTTCTGATGCGCGTCGTCGCGGGAGCCTCGCCAAGAACGACAGGGGTAGGTCTCTGGGATAAATGTACAATAATGACAGTTGGTTATAAAATAAGATTTCATTGATATCAACACAATAGATAAGGCAGGCTGGCAGTATGGAGAAGTATATAAGACCGTTTCCTGGTACAGTGGTATACTAATTTTAAATAGTTCTTCAAGCATTCGCCGAAAAGCCTTGCAGAGGATTGCTGCACTCTCTGCGACGTCATCAGCATCCGGGAACTCTGACCTTGAACGACTTTGCAAAGGTGGCTTAAAGCGTGGTAGACAAGCACAGAATGGCACTGTAAAAGGGGCTACGAAATATTTGACTGGGACGCCTATGAATATAAAAGAATTCGAGGTTTTACTAGCACTTTGCAAAGCGGCACCATTGCTCGAATCTCATGAAAGCGCACAGCGTCTCGCAGAACAGCTCTCCCCCTATATTCTGGACGCCCCCTCTCAGGTTTTTTTACCATCACCTTTCCTACGCGATATTGAGCCTTCCCCCGTTGAAGCTTTAAGCTATGGTTTAACAACAGCACTGCTATCTCTGGGCTTGAACCATGATCTTTCTGTGTCTAAAATCCTTTGGCGGTATTTAAGCAACTGTGCGGAAGCTACCTCAGAGATAGCCTTGCAAGGAACTGGTTCGGATCATGGAGGCTCCTCTGAAGTCGAGGAAGCAGTCCATGTAGTCACCCTCACTATTTCTATTCTTGGCTTTTTGGACGCGGCTGCGACTTACGCTAATTTCTGGAACGCTTCCGAGAGATTGGCTCTAATTGAGCGTGTTAAAAGTATTCTAGTGAGTAGATTCTACCCTTGATCGGTAGTAGGCATTGCTTTGGTCATCTGCCTTTGCAAGCCTCGTCCCATTTCCTTCATCTAGGACTCGCTAACACTTGTATGCTGCAGTCTGAAGGATTTTTAGTTTCAGTTGAGACCGCCTTCTCAGTTTTGAGAAACTCGAACTCTCAGCATAGTAATGTGAAGGAGTGCAAGAGATACATTCGACACTATGCTGCTATCGGACGTCCCCTCGGGGCCATGTTGTTGCAACGAAGCTTCATGTGGCTGCTAGTAGCTGCATCCTCTCTCCTGGTTGCTGATGTTGATGTTCTGAGAGGAAATGATATCCTAGACTTGTTGATGTCTGGGACTAGTGTTTCCAGACCCAATTCTTCTTCCCCAAGAGGAGAGGTTGATTTCACCACCATTGAAACAATGGCTGACATTTCCTGCGATGAGATGAGTCTACTTGCAGATGGAGCAGATTATCTTCGACTGGGATCTGCTTGGCAACAGAGACTTGCCTTCTCAGTCAAAGCAGCTGCGTTGACTAGTTATCTAAATTGTGCTATGCTTAATGAAGATGCAGCGGATGTTGATCCTCTAATGTCTTGGCTTGAGGACACTCTTGCTGATCCAATACAAATGGCTGACGAGACATTGGCGAGCGTGGTCCTTCGATGCTTGGCCTTGGTAGCAAAACTCTCTCCTAGTTTTGCTCCAAACATTAGTCGCCTGTTGCCTCGATTCATCGTGCAAGGTGGCCCTCGAGGACAAACAATACTCGTTGCATCAACCTGCCTAGCTTACGTTCTTCACATACTCTCGCAGGATGCAGTTATCACAACTCTTTATACGCTTGGGAATGTCCTCAGCTCCAGCACTACTACTGAAAAGGCTCTTGCTGGTGGAGCTAATGGTGACATGAATATAGAAGGTAGTGTAAATTCTACGTTCTATGGTGGTAAACAACCAACTGGCAGCTCAATATCACTGGCAATAAGTGGCGAGGAAGAGACGTCGATTGTGTATGGAAATGTTGTTCACGCGATATGTGGTATTGCAGCCAGTTGCAATGATCCCAAAATTACTGCACTGGCGCAGTCAATGCTTCTTCAGAAGATTGACAAAGTCAGTCGATCTATCGATGGCCGTATCATTACCGAAGCAGCGCGCTTATCTCTGAGTGGTGGCCCATTAGAATTCCGGTCTTTGTTGAAATTATATGCAAGGCTCAGTCATGAAGGGATCGTACAGAACAATGAAATTCTTCTGAGTGCAGTAAGTTTTCTTGAGCGTTGAACACCAGATGGAACCTAACTTTACAGGTAATGAAAGGCCGTGTTTATCTATCATCGAATTTGACCAAGGAGTCTTCTCTCTATGATGTATATCTGGAGTATCTTTTGGAAGACATCATCAGCAGAGGTGACGTTCATCAAGCACAAAATACCAAAGAAGCGGATGTCGAAGTTGCAGCGCACGAAATCTCCCAATTACTACAACCACTTGCAATACTGATGTCTAAGAATGATTTGGCCACAAGCGAGAACCTGAGCGAGGAGATGTTATCACTTATCCGTGACGCATGGTTCAATATAGCTGTTCACGGCTTCTCTATCAATACGGATAGAGGAAAGAAGTATATTAATGAGCTGCGAATCATAGCGATTCATTCTCGACCATTGGTTACAGAGCAACGCGGTGAACAGGTTGAGAGCGATATTGAACTCAATACTGTTCTGCGCCGTGGTGGGACTTCAAATCACGAAGCAGCCCAGAAAAAGAGGTTGACTGCTTTAATACCTTCTAAAGCTTCCGAAGTGAAGGGGCTGAGTTACCGTAAGGTAATTTTCTTGCAAGCGGCTTACCTCGTAGAAACTCTACGGGCAGATTCCGGCGACTGTACGAAGGCACTAACTTATTTCCTTGAACCGAGTATGCGAAGAGGCGAGATGAGTGACGCAATGGATTCTATCAATGCTGCGGTGATGGATACCTATCTTCGCAAAACGCTCACCGGAACGAACCCAACATTCTCCGCTCCTTATGTTGCAAAGCAACTAGCCTCAATTTTTAGCGGTTGCTGTTATCGTATTGATAGGGTTCAGCAAGCAGCGATGATGTGTGCCGACAGAATTATTCGCGATGTACCTTCTGCTCTCTGTCAAAAAGCTTCCCTATTTGCACTCTTGGAGCTACTTTCCCTCATGTGGACAAGCTGCCTAGAGTCTGAGACTGATGAGTATGAATGGAAATCATCCTTCACATCTACTCGAGGTCAAGTCACGGTTGATCTGTCTGATGATTATGGACTCCGTCGCCGAACACTTGACAACCTGTATACAAAGGCAAAATCTTGGGTCACATCTGTTATTAACATTGCTCCGCTGGATGTTAAAGGCTTGCTGCAGACGTATTTGTCTGAATATGACGATGATGGAGCTTACGGTCACATATCACTTGGACGATCATTCGCTTCACAAATGGGATCTATTATTCCTAGTACTGATCAGAGATTAAATTCTATAGATCGTCATGGTGATCTCAATATCAATACAGCTTCTGATTTTGTTGCTCAATACACAACACGCCAAGAGTACAGATATGCAGAAGCACTTCCGGATCATGATGCAGAGTGGCTACAATTTATGCACTTGAGCGATCGGCGTGGATCTGTTGGAAGTAGATCCGAAAAAACTTCTGATGATGCTGCCACTGTACTTGCCCATCTCGAAGCCCGGACAATCAAACGCAAGTACATTCCAATTGGTGAGTTAAGGGATATTTTACGAAGAGCAGCAGCACTACTCTGTCGTACTAAGAAAGATGAGTGTGCTATCGTGCATCATCTAGTCAGCATCCCATTTTCCATCTTCACCAAGCAATCAATCAATCTCGGTATATCGCTGTGGCTCGGAGTTATAAATGAAAATCCGCGGATGGAACCAAGGATTTTGACGGAAATTGCTCAACAATGGGAATCTACTATCCAGCGAAGACTCGGGATCTTCAACTCGAAGTTCATGTAAGAGCTCAACTCAGAATTTGTTCTTGTGGATATACTAATGTTATCAGGCATCTCGATCCCTTCTACTTGAAAGAAGAATTTGCCCCGAGTGATAAAGCAGCTCTTTCCAAACAACAACAAGCAGCCCGCAACATACTTACTCCTCATATGCGCCTTTTGACATTTCTAAGCAGTCATTTCAATGCTACTAGACTTGGAAATCCTCACATAGAGAAGGTGTTTTTAAGACTCCTGGATGCTACTCTTGGAGGCTTGAAGAACTCGACTGGCCACCCTTTATCACGAGAAATCAGATTTCATATTATACTTTTCGGTCTAAAAGTACTTCGACATAGCACTGGGCTTGGCCATTCTTCGAGGTGTTTGTTGAAAGACCAAATTCTTTCTGCAGCGTTGAGCTGGTTTTGTTTTGCCCCAAGATGGTCATTTGGTGGTAATCGAATCCAGCTGATGGCCGAAGTACGGCTGCTTAGAGATGTGTCTGCTGCACTGAAAAGTGTTACATTATCTGGTCAAAAGCAAACGCCACTTCTGAATTCTCTGCATCTGAAGGAGGCTCTTCTGCAAACTTTGATTGAAAGTGAGCAAGCTAGACTATCTGTCTGGTTGTTCCCTTTGAATGAGTCGCGGGAGACACAAATTCACTCAACAAAACCTCCAAATGAAGCAACCCTCATCCCATTGATTCGAACCGCTTGGGATCAGAGTCCATCGCTGGCGTTGCAGCTTATCTCCAGATTTCCTTCACCTAGGCTCGAGAGAGAGATTCGTTGGCTTCTTCTCAAATTCCCAGATAAAGCCATATCGGAACCTGAGGCAGTTCAAGTGCTTCTTGGAGAATCTCTTCCAGAAGATGTCTCATCTCAACTAAAGTATCTTCTTTACTGGGCGCCTGTAAACCCAATCACCGCCATTACATACTTCCTACCTGCATATCGCAACCACCCCTTTATTCTTCAATACGCCATGCGAGCCTTAGAGAGTCATTCTGTTGACGTAACTTTCTTCTATGTTCCACAAATCGTACAGACCTTACGGTTTGACGTTTTGGGATATGTTGCAAGATACATTGTTGAGACAGCACAATTTTCGCAGCTTTTTGCTCATCAAATTATCTGGAATATGAAGGCTAACGCTTACAAGGATGAAGATTCTTTAATTGTGAGATAAACTAAAATCATTAAACGATATATGCTGACAATAGCTTAGCCCGATGATATCAAGCCAACAATTGACCTGGTTATGGATAGAATGATTGCCAAATTTTCGGCCGTGGACAAAGTTTTCTTCGAACGGGAGTTTAGCTTTTTTGACGAGGTTACCAATATTTCAGGTCTACTGAAACCATTTATAAAAAGTCCCAAGGAGGAAAAAAAACAAAAGATTGAGGAAGAACTACGCAAGATTGTGGTTGAAGTTGGAGTGTATCTGCCTAGCAATCCTGACGGTGTGGTCATTGGTATTGATAGGAAGTCAGGTAAGCCACTGCAAAGTCACGCCAAAGCACCATACATGGCAACATTCCGTATCAAAAAGAACAAAGGAGGCTTAGAAGGTACCGATGAGATGCTTGAGGAGGCCAACCAAGCTGGAGCTCCCATCTCTCAAGAGAACACGATAGAGATATGGCAGTCAGCTATCTTCAAAGTGGGAGACGATTGCCGCCAGGATGTCCTTGCCCTTCAAATGATTGCGGCATTCCGAGGCATATTTAATGATGTTGGACTCGATGTTTACGTATTCCCGTATCGTGTTACAGCGACCGCGCCAGGCTGTGGTGTCATCGATGTTCTCCCCAACTCAATTTCTCGTGATATGGTTGGCAGAGAAGCAGTCAATGGCCTTTATGACTATTTTATTTCGAAGTATGGCAACGAGGACTCCTTGCGATTCCAGGAAGCGCGAAACAACTTTGTGAAAAGCATGGCTGCTTACTCCATGATTTCATTCATATTGCAATTCAAAGATCGACACAATGGTAATATCATGATCGATGATGCAGGACACATCTTACATATTGATTTTGGTTTCTGTTTTGATATTGCTCCTGGTGGCGTCAAGTTTGAGAGAGCGCCGTTCAAGCTCACGAGTGAAATGATGGCTGTCATGGGCGGCAGTACAGAACATCAAGCATTCAAATGGTTCGAAGAACTGTGCGTGAAGGCTTTCCTGGCATCGAGGCAGCACACAGAAAAGCTAAGTCAAATTGTGTTGTTGATGATGGAGAGCGGTTTACCATGCTTCAAACCAGAGACGATCCAACATTTCAAGGAAAGATTTGTTTTGGAGAAAAGTGAAAGGGAGGCTGCCGAGTACATGAAAGATCTCATTAAGAAGAGCTATTCGAGCTATTCGACTGGGGTTTATGATCAGTTCCAGCAATTGACGAATGGTATTCCATACTAGATAGACTAATCAGCTAGTCGTTGCTACTTAGATACCTTATCTAAATCATAATGCAAGTTCCTTAGCTCCAGATCCCATTGGAAAACAATCAAATTGAGAATGTTTGTAATGATGTCGTCATCGCTTGCCAATCATTTCAATTCCATATGTGTCACATTCTTGCCAGCTATTCTTTCGTAGATTTCATATTAATCATCAGCCAGAAAGTTCGATACACGGATGCAAACATGACCACCAAATTCTCTCTTCCCCAACAAGCTCAGGAGGGGTTTAACAACGCTGCCAGCTATGATCAGCACCGACCCAGCTATCCCACTGACGCGGTAGACAGACTTCTCCTAAACCTTGGAGTAGCAAATCAGCGCAATGCACGAATTATAGAAATCGCTTGTGGTACTGGCAAATTTACGGAAGCCTTAGCAAAAAGCCCAGAGCAATTTGAGGTTGTAGCTGTGGAACCCCATGAGGAGATGCGGGAGACCCTACTCAAGAAGAACCTAGGAGCTCATATTAAAGTTGTCGCTGGAGATGCCAGTAATATGCCAGTTGGAGAGGATTGGGGAGATGGATGCATTGCTGCTCAGGTTGGTGATTAAATCAACTGCTCAAAGGGGAATGCTGATGTGCGGATTTGAGGCATTTCATTGGTTTGCTACGGAAGAATCTCTCACTGAGATCCATAGAGTTTTGAAACCAGGGGCTGCTTTTGGTGTGAGTAGTTGATGGCTTCACTTTTCACTCTTCTATTGTCGATTTTCACGCTATAGTTTAGCTATTTAACTCTTGAAATGCTTTTTGTACTTTGAAAAACATGACCAATTTAGATTGGATTTATATCTAAAAGTCATTGTGCCTAACACCATTACACAATGGACAATGAATCTGAGGATTTGCACCCACACTTCTTGAGTTTTGGTTGCATGATAGTGTTTGATACGAGTTGTGTCAAATCTCCCTAAAACTGCACGATGTCTTCTGTATGTCGATCTCAGCCTGCGTGCGTTGCTGTAAGCAGAGAGTTAGGGTTTCTTTTAAGTCTGTAATCTTAGTGCTAATCGAAACCTAGATGATCTGGAACGTTGAGGATTGTGAGTTGTTTCCTCCAGTGTTCTTTCTGTTGCTAATCATCTCAAGACAATGGGCCGAAAGATTGGGGAGCGGCTTCGGAATGGGAACAGGCACTCAAAAACATCATCACCGAGCATGGCGATGGTCTCCCCAGGTTTAGGGACATGAAGTGGAAAGAAGTATTCGAGAGCCAGCAAGAAGCCACCCTTTTCCATGCTACTACTCCAAAATTCTCGCTTCCAATCGGGGAGGATAGCATCAGGTGGACTGTGTGGCTCCAAGATGAAGATATCTGGTCCAGGTACTCAACCTTGAGCCAAATAGCAAACCAGACGGCGGAACAGAAGGCAAAAACTAAGCAGAGAGTCTTGGAGGCTCTGCAAAATGAAGATATCAAGCGTAATGAGGGAGGGGAGATTGCAGTTCATGGTGTGACATATTTTGCTTGGACTTCTCGTATTTGATTATCTATGCCCCTGAAAATCAAATGTGGCTTCAAAACCAAGCCCCGAAAAACACATTGCTCGTGGGATTGTGGTATCGTCTCTGTTATGCCAGATCATCCTATCCGCCTATGTCTTCTTTTTTGCTGTCCTAATGCCTTGCTAATGCTTGCTGCACGAACTTGGCAGGGTTTCTCCTATTTGAAAGTATGAATGACATATTGTTTTGCATCAATCGGCCGAAATATACATGACTAGTAGATATTAACAACAACCAGATGTAAGGTTTGTCTGATATTCTTACCATTGTTTCCACGCACGAATGCATCCCCGTAGCTCCTCTTCTTTACGCCATCGATATGTTCTTCGGTTTTCTCAAGCGCTAGAATGTGTAAGTATAGAGCGTTGTGGAGCAACTGGCCAGGAATTGTTTACCAATGTTCATGTATCCATCTACAGATTGAAGCTCCCCTTTGTAGACAACGCCGCTATTGAGCTTGACTGTGACTTGACTTCCAATAATCTCGGAAAGAAACCCAGAGGGGTCTCTACTGTCACCTTGATTTGCACCGTTTTCCATTGTAGTTGATAGTTGGTGTTGATTGCTAGATTCAACTGTGAAGGTGTAGCTGTATCGTTTATCTAATAGTGGGGCTTCGTGGGGTACAACGTGACCTGGTGAATTTCAACGAGGCTGCACATCACAACTCAATATTTGTATCGCGTCAATCTATATGCTCTGCTTCGCTTTCGAGCCTTTTATGCTAATCAGGGACATGCGACTATAGTATATAGGATATATAGCAATCTACTTGCAAGTTGCAAACCTGCCTACAACCATTTTCACAATGGGCGACACCGACATTACACCACCCATAGCACCCCCCAAAAAGAAGTCTCTCTTTAAGAGAAAAATATCTGACATTCCTGATAAGCCAGTGGAAGATGGTGTTGAATTCTTCAGCAGGGCCAAAGACCTTTTTCCAATTCGGGTAGTGGAAGAGGAGAAGAGGAGGCTGAAGAAACTCGAGAAGGTGGAACGAAAGCGATCTACGGCAAGCGCTGAAAATACTCACGATACTCCTGAAAAGAGGAGACGCGTATCTTCAAATGCCTATGATGACGAAGATCAAGATGTGTTTGATCGTGGAGAGAGTAACAAGTCAGTTTTCCTGGAGAATTACCAAGCAGATACTAATCACAGTTATAGACCACTCTCCAATTCGATACCGTGTAGCATAGGAGCGCCAATATCGGGGGAGAACAAAAGTCAGGGGTCACCCGAATCGCTCTCCAAACGTTATACTAGGACAATGGGCAAGGTGAAGGATGTAGCTATGCCAACCATAACAAGCAATACCCAACATGCCACAGCAATTAAGCATGCAACGGAACCTATTAGCATAAGTGACGATGATGATGACTTTATGCCCATGATCAAAGACTCCGTAGCTATTCTAGATGACGACGAACCGGAATTACAGGAAGTTGAGGAATTGCCACACCTAGTTGCCAAAGCAAGGGAGCGGCAGGAGAGACTAAAGGCACTTGAGCGTCGGAAGGCAAAAGCAGTTTCAGAGCAGAACCAGAACATCAAAGGATCCAACATTGAAGATGACGATGATATTTTCGAAGAGGGGGGAAAGACACCCGCCAATGAAACACCGGTAGAAATTCTTGTCACCTCCATGATCCCAAATACAACACCGCTTATAGTCAGGAGAAAATTATATCAGCCGCTGAAAGTCGTTCGGGAAGTCTGGGTTGATAAATTCATCAAGCTTGGTGTCATACCAGAGTCAATGAAGAACTCAATTATGCTAACATGGAGACAGAAGCAACTTTTCGATGTCTCGACATGTGAAAGTCTCTGTCTTCCAACCCCAGGTTCAGCCATCTCTTCGGAAGTTCTCGATGAGAACGGTAGACTACATCTGGAGATTTGGACTCATGAACTACTTCAAGAGTATCTGCGAAAGCTAGCTGAACCAACCCCTGAGCCACAACAAGAAGCACCCGTTGTCAAGTACAAGATTCTGTTGAAAGGAGTAAAGGATAAGGTGCCAGTCAAATTGAAGTGTGCGCCATCAGATTTGGTCCAAAAGCTGGTAGATCAATATCGTAAGGCTCACGGATTACCCGATGAGAAGGAGGTTATTTTGCAATTTGAAGGTGACAAACTTGACCCAAATTCGATGGTTTCGGAGACGGTACTTGGTGAGGAGGATGCGGATGGCGAAGCTTTGCAGGTGGAATGCTACGTCAACTAAACTGTTAAGTTGGAGTTTATAGCTTGGGGTTTGGTAATGGCGTTCGTGATTTTTGAGATACCCCAACAATTGCTTACCCGCAATTAATTGCGAAAGCTTTGAAATGGCATCTCTCCTGACACTATGAAGATGATGTCATTCGATGTCACATCATGTCAAGTTGTAGATAAAATCCGGATTCAAATTCGGTATGCAGTAATGAAAAAAACAATATACAACTGTCCATACGGTCGTTTAAGCCCCCAAAATTTTGTTGTAGAGCTTCTGTGAACGTGGTGCTATTTCTATATAGATTGACGCCGGCCGCATTCTTCCCGCAGTGGATATCGTAACGCGCCGAGGCACCAAAAAAATCTCCAGAGGTAACGTCGTGTCTATATGTTTAGGTACCACAACGTAAGAATTATCTTAGTGTTATTGGCAACCCCCATAGCGACATGACTTCTTCGTCTGACGTTCACACTGGAACCTCCCCGAAAACTGGACTACGTGGGTACCTGCCCCTGAATGAAGACGGCAACGCCTTATCAGTAAACGGCGGAGGACATCTCAACTTGCTTATAAAATCACGCTCAAGCTCCTCTCTGCATGGTTTGCATCGTGTAACCTCCCACAGGGCAAGAGAGTTGCCAGTAGAAGAAACCATCGGCCCAGTGGGAGAGAGCGATGCCCATTTGTACCATGATGAGGAAAGACGTTTGAGCATCTTAAATGGGCCATTGATGAGGAGCCAGAGGCTCATTGGAAACAGTAATCCTCGATAGTATGTCTCCCAATATTCCATTTTTAGGTGGAATAGCTAATCAGTAAAAGCCGCTGGGAAAGATATTGGAAGACAGAGGAGGAGCTAAAACCTATGGAAAAACCCTTGTAGGCATCGTACTACCACCCACAGTGCCTCACCATTGCTAATGAAACGTAGGAGGAAATATTATGAACGAACCAATTCTTTGATACAGCAATGTAAGTATCACGTTCTCGGAGAATAATTCGCTCAGAAGATGTCTCCCCTGTAATCTGGATATAATTCCTTGCAACTGCTTGATATTTCCAAGAAACATGATAAGCTTGAGAACGAACATTTGGGAATATCTCTATTTTTTGGAGTTTTGACTTAGTTTTGGATTTACAACTATTCTGAATATATCAAATATTTGAGACTAATGACCTTGGTGTGCTGATTTCTCTTACGAGATAAGACATCTTGGGAAACAAGACATCATCTCAGCTCTAGAGATCGCTGTACAAATAAGCTAATTCGTCTTATAGACATATATATTGATCGCCTACTTGACAGTTCACTTCCTCATGCACTATTGAATGAATATATTACTTCCTCAGATGCAGTTGAAGTACCACCAACTATCACAGAAGAACCTGGAACTCCAGCAACCATATCGACGTCCAGTTCAGCACAAAATCTGAATGGTTCGAACGTAATGACCAAGAAGGTTAAACGGACCCCAAGAGATATATACAAAGTTTCAAGTGAGGAATCTCCGCTATTATATGAAGACGATGATGATTATGAAGGACCCAAACCTGTGATCCCAGGAATGGAAGACGATAGTGTGGAAAGTGGTGATCGTATTGTAAAGATTGCTATTTACATTAATTTGGTAGCCAATGCTATTCTGCTGGCAGGAAAGATAGCAGTCATGTTCTTGACGAGTTCGTTGTCGGTCTTGGCTTCTCTGGTCGATGCTGCTCTAGACTTCCTCTCCAGTGGCATCGTATGGACCACGACAATGTTGATCGAGAGACAAGACATGTATAACTACCCTGTCGGGCGTAGGCGTCTCGAACCTATTGGAGTGTTGGTGTTCGCTGTAGTTATGATAACATCATTTTTTCAAGTGGCACTTGAATGCCTCAGTCGGCTGAACTCAGGAGACCATTCAGTCATCGACCTTGGCCTGCCGGCCATTATTATTATGTCAACAACGATCTTCATCAAAGGGCTTTGTTGGTTCTGGTGCCGACTTGTCAAGAACTCGAGTGTCCAGGCTTTAGCGCAAGACGCCCAGACCGATGTTATTTTCAATATATTCAGCATCATATTTCCATTAGGTATGTATCTATTTCAGCGCATAAGTGTACCAGCTAACACCGCACAAGTGGGATTCTATACCAAAACTTGGTGGTTGGATGCAATGGGGGGCATTCTGTTATCCTTCTACGTCATTTACAACTGGGCCGGTACCTCAGCTTCCCATATCCGCAACCTCGCTGGCGCTGCAGCAACTCCTGATGAGCGAAACATTCTATTATATCTAACTATGCGTTTTGCAAAGACCATCAAGCAGATCCAAGGCCTGCAGGCCTATCACGCCGGTGACAAACTCAATGTTGAAGTTGATATTGTCCTCGACGAGAATATTTCGTTGCGAGATAGCCACGATCTGGGCGAGTCACTGCAGTATGTGCTGGAGAGTGTCCCAACGGTCGATCGCGCCTTTGTGCATCAAGATTACTCGGGCTGGAATTTGCCTACCCACATGCAGCAGCAAGGAGAATAACAAATTGGCTTTTACCGCCAGACCGTGGAAGTTGGATTGTAAATGTACTGTACATACATATATACTCTTAGAGCTTCATCTTGCAGTGGCATTCTTTTCATTGCCTTTCGAAGATCGTCTGCCACCCGCCCACCTCTCCCACCTTTTGTATTTATAAAGTAGGATTGTAGATATATTATTATTATTATCGCTCGCCGCAGTATCTTGGTGTCTCCATATGGAGATGCATATTACCCCCCTACTGTGCCACATGAGATTTGCTCAATGCCATATCTGCGGTTTCTCCACAAGTTGCCAGCCCATCTCACCAGAGCCTACCTCGGACTGACTTCTACTAAGTACTTGACGCCCACCCAATGATACCGTCCCTGCGGCCCCGCATCTCAACTTCCCATGCCAACTGAACAAGGCGTGGAGGAAGGACGCGGCGGCGGACCACGGACAACGGATGTCGACGAACCGATAGGGGTCGTAGGTGGATCGCCGCAGGTTTTGGGTTTTTCTTGGTCATGCAATCTTGAAAGGGATCAGCCGGCGCTAAGTGCTCCGATGATTGTTTTATTTATACCTTTCCTGCCTTGTCTCCTGTCTTGTCCGGAGCTCCCAAGCGTGGAATAAGTACATAGTACTAGATACAAAGTATGTATTGATCATTGCTGCCGAGTGTTACATCACAGCGATTTGTTTTATTATAGTTTGGATGGTATCTCTCGACTTTTGGCGATAGTATGGAGTGTGCATTTTGTGACATGATCTTTGCACTTTTTCGCCCTTCAATACCCGAGCCCGAGGAACAGCTACTACTGTCGCAGGCTAGGTTCTAGTGGGTGATTCCTAATCACACTGGCGAACTCTCCCACCACATTATTATGATTCAGGGGGTTAGTTATGAAAGTAGCAGAGTAGTACGCAAGTTCGAAAGTCCAGTACGGGACGGACAACATCGGTCAAGGGGGCTGGTCCAACACCGGGCGCCGCCACTTCAACTTGTTTTTTGAATGTTTGCCCAATAAAACCTTCCACGAGGAATCATTTGTACGCAAGACGGATTCTTGGTTGACTGGTCGATCAAGCAAGGGGTAAAATTGCGAATAGATTTGGTGCTGGCGGCCACACTCAGTCCTGTGAGCAAAGGAGACCGACTTGGAAGTTCGGAAATCGTGAGTCTTGGGTTGCAAGCTTCTCGTATATGCCAAAAAGTCAGCATTCCTTTTCATTACTTACAGTACTGTCTTGTACTTCACTTATGGCTACTTACTGTCTAGCTTGTCGATTTACGTCGTACGAGGGAGTAAGCCCCCTGACTTCTCCCTGCGATGCACGGATGAGCCGCATGCGAAAGTCCCGGAACATGCTGCAGGATACACGAAGCAAGATTTATCACCGTCCAATTATGGCGTACACGCACTGTGCTGTTAGTACTGTCTTGCATTCATGAGCACTCTCTCTACATCATATATGAATGATGGCCCACGGATCGTCCGAACTATCTGGAAGTGTGACGGCGAAACCTGAATTATCTGTGGGCAAGCTTGAACCTCAGAGGCTCCTGGCGCAGACCTTCATTACCGTAGTCCAGTAGTGCGATTTTAAAATAAAATGCATTCGGACCTCGATACGAAGGAAGGGGGTGTCCCCTAGTCCGGAGTACTGTTGGTGTGGTTGTATGTACTTTCTATGTGAGAAAACGTGCCAGTGGCCACCCAACCACACGCCACGGACGGTGACGAAATTGAGGTAGCTTGCCCGTTATACTTTCTTTGTATCGAAGCGATTCGGGTCGAAAGGCAGGTAGGTACAATGCTTCTTTGGAGCTGACATATTATTGTATTGTATTGTACTGCCATTATAGAAGACATCCTCCGTACGCCGGACGCCATACGACGTTGCTGGGAATCAGGCCAGGTCGGAATCAAGCCGAACAGTGGGTGATTGTTTCTGTTGCTATCAGGAAAGTATAACTTGTGGTTCAGACACCGTAAAGCCGTTTGGAAACGCTAAAAGAACAGGCACGATACAGGAGCACCGGCATGACAACTGTGCAGGAGAAAACCTTATACGGCCCCAAGGGGTATTGGTAAACACAAGCACAAAAACGTCAACACACTCTATTTACGCTTCGTAGTCAATCTACATCTACAACATACCACTTCCATGTTCGCTCGGTTTCATTTAATATTGGAGCCACCAGCCGTAGGAGGAGGAGGAGGAGGAGGAGTAGTAGTAGTAAAATAATATAATAAAATCTTACCCACAAAACCACTCCTGTAAGTAGGTAGGTGAGGTGATCAACAGGGGTCCCGATCTGGCTAGGGTCCTTTGGCGACTATGCGGTGGTGAATGGACTGCCAGGTCGAAGGAACTTCTCTCACCCATCTTTTCTATGTACACTGCGCCTTGTCAGGCTCCTTCTTTGCATTGGCCGGCTCTGTATTCTTTCAATTGCTTATAGGGATATTTGACGTATTGCATTACGTGGTGAGTGCTGCTCTTCTGTCCGCAACCCCCAAACCCCAATCTCGTCGACCGTCTAAATTTGGATCATCAACAAAACAACAAAATCCCTTGAGCAGTCGACACGTATAGGAACGAACCCACGAACAGTCAAAACACCGCAACTCGACTGCAGGAGCAAATCTTGACGAAGCGCAAGAATAGTCTCTTTCGCTAGCTAGCCAGCCTAACAAGACTCCTGGATTCCCCTCTCAATTATTCAAAGCGCCATCTAACATCCTCGGGCCAAATATCTGCTAGACTTCATTAGCATTTGGCATGGTCTCGCAACTCCTGCGTTAGTCGAATATCCTCATCGGCGTGTCGCTACCCAGGACGCCAAATCGGATACTTGCATTTCTTTTCTGGGCGATGCTAATCTGTGTTTCCTGCAACAGTCCGCTTTCTTTTGCATCATCGGTCGACGAATCCTCTTCATATAATAAACGACTGTCTCTTTTAGTTCTGCGGGCGGTGTTGCGCATATAGACGCTTCTGGACAACCCGGAGAGCGAGATTAATCCACATTCCTACCAACGAAGTTAATCTACATGCTTAAATTTCCCAAAGGCTTTTCGCGACGGAAATCGTCCGGAAATGCCTTCGAAGATATTCAAGCTCCTCCATCAGGGGAATCCACGTTCAAAGTTTTCGAGAGGCCGGATGGAGCCAGCAAATCGTTTGATGGTGGACTAAAGTTATCGAAAGCAACCAACAACTACCTGCCACCACCGTCAGCTTCAAGGCCACGAACGTCACATAAAGAGGGACACATGTTTGAAGGCATAATGAACGGGAATCGGTTAGGAACCCACATTGTTGACTCTGCGAATAGACTGCTGACTGTACGAAGCGGAAGTGGTGGCTCGAACACGAATACAGCATCAACGGCAGATAATTCTTCCCGTCTCAGTGCAGCCTCTACAGCGCCATCCTCGACAGCTTCACGAAATGAAGAAAGAAAAGGTTCACACGACAAGTCATTAAATGACGGTCCAGTCCCTCGCGTCCAAAAAACACAGTCTGGGTTTTCTCTAAAATCTGCAGGGAGATCTCTATCCTGGGGTCGGCCCAAGCAAAATAAAACACCTACACCACCACCCCCAATTGCTAAGGACTTACCTCGTCTCCCTTCGCCACCAGTTCAAGAAGAATTTCAAACCAGGCAAAGGGCTGTGACATCCTCTAGTTATGCAAGCACCGCTACGCCACCAAAGCTTGATGAGAGGGATTTGGGTCTGAGCCTAGGAGGGGATTTCTCAGATATGTTTAGTGGTTTTGGAAAACGGAAAAGTCAAATGTTAGAGGCAGAGAAGAGCAGGGCAATGTCTCGCAGTCCTGTAGGGCTTCTGATGGCACCATTGTTGAGGAGGAACACTAACATTTAAACAGGACATTCCACCCTCTGGGCCGGCCTCCCGAACCCAGACTTCTAACCGCCTAAACATTCCTACACCACTCAACATCGACAAAAACAAAGACATCGAGGCGGCACCATATTCTTGGGGTACGCAACATTCTCATGATGGTTTAATGTCGAATTCTAGTCCGCCCCCATTCGCTCCTCGGAATGACGAAAATGTTCCTCCCGTCCCTCCTCATTCTACACCGCCACGAAAACCCATTAATACCCAACCTAACACGGCACGACAGCATGCTAGACCTCCACTCACTGAAGCTGGAGTAAAACGCAACAGTGCTTATTCCGGACGCCGTCAGTCTATTATGGATATTGCCGATGATGAGGACGCAAAGCTGTTGAGAGAGTCTGTGCTTGCTAGCCGAAGACTCAACGCACCACCGCAAAGCTCTCAGGTTCGGGAAAGCTGGATATCGCCACAAACAAGCACGTACAAGGTAGACGAGAGCGAACTGTCAAAGTGGAGCACTCCCTCTGCAGAGACTATACCAAGAAACCAGCAGGCTACATTAGCTCGAGAAGATAGCATGTTTGACGACCAAATTCTAGAATCGGCAAACTTGGCACAAAAGCTTGCAAATGCGACGATATCTCCTCCAAAGCAGGGCGCAACCGGTAAGGTTATGACTCCCGCACAATTTGAACGTTACAAGCAGGATCAGGAAAGAATGGGAAGTGTTGGTGGACACTCAAAAGATGATGACGATGAGGATGATACATATGAAGAAGAAGAGGATGAAGCAGAAAAGAACAGGCAGCTGGCAAAGCAGCGGAGAAAGCAAGAAGCTCATATGTCAGTTTACAGACAACAGATGATGAAAGTCACTGGAGAAACAGCATCTTCCACCGGATCAGCCATGCTTTCTGGGAAATCCTCGTCTTTGGGCAACCGCCCGTCAATGTACGCAACTCAAAGTAGTCCCAACCTATCCAACATAGGATTGCCAGAAGAAGGCGAAGAAGAGGACGAAGAGGTGCCATTAGCTATCCTTCAGGCTCATGGATTCCCTAACAAAAACAAGCCACCAATGCGAAGTTCTGGCTCGAACCCGAATCTGAGAGCACAAGCTTCTGCAGGACCACTCCCCGTATTTGCGAGACACTTACCAGAGGATCCGTATTTTGGTGCAGGTCTAGTTCAGCCCACGCACCGGGAGCCGATGGCTTTTGGGGGTGGCGCTGGCTCGGCATACGGTGCACCTGCGAGAAATGCTCCTCCGGGAGGTTTGATAGGAGTTATAGCAACAGAGGAGAGGTCACGGGCAATGCGTAGAGGGAGTCCAAATGCTCAGGGTGAATATGGAGCACCTCCTGCAAATGGCTTCAATGGTATGGGTATGCCACCAAATATGATGAATGGTATGGGACAAATGGGAATGCCAATGATGCATCCGGGAGATCCGATGACGGCCCAGATGCAGCAGATGCAGGAGTTTATGAGAGTTCAGATGCAGTTCATGCAAATGATGAGCCAAGGTGGTGGCCCTCCAAATGGCGCTCCAAATGGACAGATGAATGGACAGATGAACGGCAATTCGCAGCCACCTTTCCTTCCTCCTCAGAACTTCCAGCGACCAAACAGTGCTCACGGGATCCCAAATGGTTCTCTATTACCTCGCCCCGGAAGCTCGCACCAACGATCCATGAGCATGCTAGATCCAAACCCTGCACCGTGGATGAACCAGATGAACCACGGAGGGATGAAGCAGGGTGGTTTGTATGCACCTTCAATGCAAGGACAAGGTGGTTATACGCCATCAATTGCACCATCTGAACGAAGTAATGTCGGACTTCCTGGGAGATACAGACCTGTATCGCAAATGCCACAACCTTTAGACGCGAGATCGAGAACGTCAACCATGACCGGAGCGCTTGGAGGCTGGGAGTCAAGGAATGCGCAGTCGACAATTAAACCCGTCAAGAAGGAGGCTGACGATGACGACGATGAAGAAGGATGGGAAGAAATGCAAAAGAAGAGGCAGCAAAAGAAATCTCTGTGGAAATCAAAGGCGAAAAAAGACTCAAATAATAAGGGCCTCAAGGACTTATTAACTTACGCTCAGTAGCGTATTTATGGAACACAAATTTTGGAAGCGATATAGACGGCAATAAGACAAGTATTGAAGTAAGCATGCATGGCATAAATTTGGCGTTAAATAACTCTGGTGGGACTCATTTATTGGATACATTTTGTGATATGGAAAGTGCCATGCTTGTATAATAATATAATGTCAAAATATATCATGAACAACCAGTATTTTCCGAATTTTATGCTCGGGAAAATGTTAAAGACATGATACTCTACTCGGGAACTAAAGGAAACCCTATATACACCTACACCTCAGAGCTAATCCGCCACTCCAAGAACAGGCTCACTCTTCTTCCTCTAGACAGGTCAAGTAGATGTACAGCCTCAAACGCACCTGATACCATAAAACTAGATAGGTGAAGTGTGAGCTCAGCATAGTCAGAATGAAATACACACCTCATTTCATCCCCGTTTCTTCCTTCTAGCTTTTCGAGAGGTGTATGTGCCTGTTGTCTCAAAATGCTTGCTTCTTCTTGTATGTCCATTGTTTGTCGATGTGAACTAAAGTTCCTAGTGCATTACATGTGTCAATTCAATAATCACGGATTGGTTCAGTTTGATCAAGCACTTTAGACAAGATAAAACCCCTAGATGCAACTTTTTCTAGTCCCCAAACTATGTTGCTCATGAATTCATTGATATTTTGGACTTTTAAAGCCTATACCTTTTGCCCCAAAACACCACTTTAGCCGCACATCTATCAACGCTTCTCCTCTCTCCTTATGAAATCTTACCAGCAGCCCACTCCCTCCTCTTCACTCCCAACTCTACAGCGGCAAGACCCCAATCTTCGCCGTGGTTGTGACTCCCGGAACTAATGCCTGCCCTCGCCTTCGCCTGATCCTCGTCCAGCACTGTCAACAGCCCAAAAATGAGCGGCACGCCAGTGTCCAGCTGCACGCGCATCAAGCCTTGCGATACAGAGTCGGCAATGTATTCAAAGTGCATGGTTTCGCCCTTGATGAGCACGCCGATGGCAATCACGGCATCGAAGGGTTGGGTGGATGCGGTGGAGGAACCAGCGGGCGTGAGGTTTAGAGCTGTCAGGTCGCTGGTGGAGGAGCCGAGGAGGTCGCCGGCACCGAGCGAGGAGGAGGTTGTAGATTGGATCTGGGAGGCTGCGAAGAGTCTAGGTTTTGGGTGATTAGTTATGTACTGGCTCACGAGGTGGGAAGGAATCCATGTACTTTTGGCACGCAATTGGCAGCTCCCAGCTACCAGGTACGGATTGTACTACTATGTTTGATTCTTTGACACCAGATGCTAAGAGTTTGGATTTTGTGCCAGCAATAAGGGGCTCGATGATCGCTGTCGGAGGTTAGATGGTGGTGGGGTGGAAGGAAGAGAGGGAGAGAAAGGGACATACTTGTGTTCCACCTGGCGTGAACGATTCCTATGCGAAGATTGCTACCATCGTGCTGTTGAGCTTCTCCGGGGCCTTTAAGAGTTGCCATTATGAAGTTAGGTGGCTGTTGTAACAAATTGATCTGGTGTTGACTTCAGACCAGGCACAAGCTTCATCTTTAGGACCTCAGAGGAGGGGTCCTGGCCGGCTACGAATAGCTTATGTAATTCTTGAGTCAAGTTTACAGGCACAGGGGTCCCAACAACAAAGCTCCATATTGTTTTCATATACTTCGTCAAATGTGCTAAATTATGTACACAGATCTACAAGAACAGCCGTCTTTTTTAATTAGCATTGAAGGATACATACAGGCTTATGTGTGACGTGAGGGCGACGATCAGGGATAATACGCTCAGGCAGAATCTTCAAGTGTTGTTGTTTCAGGGGAGAATATTACCTACGGTAGCCAATACTCAACTCACCGTTGTACAGAAATGTGTCAACATTCTTCCAACAACCCAACTTCTCGTGATTAATTTTTCGGCCATTGCCAGTTATTGTTACTAGTGATCAGGCGTAGCAGCATGTTAGAAAGACTTGGTCCTTTGGTGCGGTTGGAGGGTGTCGGAATGTAAGCTGCAAGAGATAACCTCCGAGACTATCTCACAGCGTCTCGGAGACAAATTTCAAAGTTATAGTTGCACTTGCTAACAATTCCTCCACAGTGGAGGACTTCCATTCGGTGGCAAAGGAGTGGAGCCCAGCACCCCAATCTCATCTACTGAAAAGTCATATGATGGTTCTGGTGCTGTCGCAGCGCCGAATCTGAAGACTTTTATAACTAACGTGCTCTCCGAAGCAACTCCATTCATTGATGGAGTAGCTCCAAAGCAATCTGGAGCCACGACCACGCCTTGGAAGATGAAAGGCGATCCAAAGAGTCATTCACACTCTAATGCTTCTGTTCGAATGTATGAAAGGACAGTTCCGGGAAAGACCTTGGATACTGTCGACGGGATGAGTCAATTTAGTGCGGATAGGAAGGATGAAATTTGGTAAGCTAGTTTCGTCTTTGCCCCAGGTCCTTTGCCCTTTTGTATATGCCACATGATAGCGCGAAAGAACTTGCTGGTCTATCATACAGCCACAAGGAAACACTACTAAATCTATGTGCATTTCAGGTTTTGCAGAAAAAGCTGTCATATAAACAGCGCAGAAACCGGAACCGCGAGCTGGGACGAGTTCAAGAAAGCATTCAAAGAGCACCATCTCGAGTCAGAAAATGCTTTCACCCCGACCATCATCGGTGCACGTGAAGCTATGAGATGGGACACTAGCGGCTTAGAGCTAAGTGTCGACGGGAACTCATGGATCAATATCACAATCGCCGTGGTTGAGTCGATACACAAAATCAATCCAAAACCGCTCAAGAATCGCACATTTCCCGTGGTTCAAGTTGCTGCGGAACTTGCGGGGAGTCAGGAATTTCTAGTTGTGTCTATTCCACTAAACGACTTTGAGAAATCCCCATTTTCAGAATTCGCCCGAGACAAAACTTTGGTCGTGGGATACTATGTGTCAATAGAGAGAATACGCATCCTACCTGATAACGGTGAAATTGAGTGGTTGATGGCTACTGCTTCGGACGCGGGAGGCGTCTTGCCATCTTGGCTTCAAAACCTTGCAGTTCCCTCGCAAATTTCCAAGGATGTGGACATGTTTCTTGCCTGGATTCCTAGCCAAAGGAGTGGCTATTCCAAGACCGAGTCTGGATCGGGGAACAATTTAGTACGCCTTGAAAAGGAGGTTCAAAGCCGTCAACGCCTTGGATCCGAACCGAGGGAAATCGCATGTCAGCGATAGGATACAAACAAGGAGTTCTCGACTCCTACCATTCCGCCGCTTGATGCTATCCAATGCAGTTACTTTAATAACAGCTTGGTGGTCTTCCTCGTGTATTCTTTTGTCGGATTATCTAAGGAAATTTATTAGCAACACTTCTTAGCTCAACTTCGGTTGACGAATATCGTTTTTCCAAGATGAACCAAAGGCCACAGCATATCCTTCGTTTACCATTGCCAAAGATATCTAAATATGAGTGGAGAACAGCTCTCCCTATCTGCTTGCTTTATGTTATAAAAATTATATAATTTCCGTGCTGAGAAATCATTGTATGCTACTTAATACCTATATTTCATAGTACGAGCTTTTTCCAGTTCATAAGGTAATCAAATCAACTGAAATGTCAAGTCTTCCTTTTCGCCTCTCAATTCGTTCCTGTTAGTCTGGCTATTCTGATTCCGACACTCCTTCCTGGTCTACCTCGTTGGACTGCAGCCCACTTTCTAAGAGACGGTCTGCTTTAGCTGCAGATATTCTCAGCTCTTTACGAGTCGAAAGATACCAAATACTAGATACGATCAAGGTACACAGTATACAGCACATCAAGTAAATCCACCAACCCATCGATACCACGCCAGTGGTACCGTCGCTACTTTGCGTCGATTCATGTTGGCTGTGCCATTTCTGAAAATCAAAGATGCTAGTAGAGAAGACAGTAGAGACAAATGTGGCAGGTAGAAAGACAAGAGTGAGGATAGATATTGCTCTCATTGTAGAGCTGTCCCGCTTAGCAGCCTCCGCGATTGTAAGCTGGAGTCGACTATCACGTTGAGTGGTGAGATTATACAGGATGTTGAATTGAGTATTCAGTCTGTTTTGGGCGTACTCCAATTCTAATTTGATTAGGGCTAGTCGCTGAATCATACTCTCGGTTTCAGATCGCTGCTTGTAGAATTGATCATAATGATTTGATGAGGTGGACGAAGCTGACAGATGACGGATTTGATTGACAATCTCTTGAAATTGCTCTGCAAACACACGAAGTGTCGAGCAGCAAATCATCAGCCGGGTGATATCGATCTGGTTCATGTACAATTTCGCACCGATATCATCATAGTCCTTCGAATGGAGGGTGTATCCTTCACTTAAAAGCCAGCGAGCCCGTGTCGTCACTCCGATCATACCCTCGGTTGAATATAGTTGTCTGCACACGCGAGAAAAGTTTTCTATAAGGCGGCTCATGTATCTCTTTAAGATAAATTGTACCAGCTGAAGTGGATCACGGCCAAGAGCTTCAAGACTATCCTGCAAGACTTCGTCATACGAATCTGAAATTGGGGTTCCATGTTTATGCGTACCCACCACCCCGCATTGGAATAATAAAGCCTTCATCTGTCGTTTATGGATATCATACCGGACAATGCACATGATGTATTCATGTCTCCTGAGGTCAAGTTTGAATGCCAAGTGTAAGGCACACAGCTGAGTGTCGCTATTACCTACAAATGCTCCCTCTTCAAGATGATATTCGAAAAAGTTTGGAAGCTCGACGTTGTATGGAATTATCGCTTCTAGAACCTTTGGGGATATCTTCCAGCTATAGCACAGGACGAGAAAGTCATCAAATGTGATGGTGAGAGGGCTGGCTCTAACACCCCACCCGGAAGCAATAAGAATTTCATTGGCATTTAAAACAGCACAGTCATGCTCAGGAGGCTCCCAAGATGTGCGATTCGGAAATAATGTAGCAGAAGTTGCGGTATTCTGAGCTAGATCTTTGTCATTGGGTTGAGAGCTAGTTGCGAAGCAAAACTGCCTGATCGTGGATCTCGTTCCGAATTGCCAGGCCTGGCGGAAGTCTACCAGAGTTTTCTCCAGGTTTGCTGCCATATTGAGAATGATACTAAGTTGATGTCGTTTATCGGCTCAAGAACATCAGCTTGATTCACCTAGCTATTCTCTGCCTTTAAATATTGGCCGAAACCTACCAAACACACGGCAAGAAGCTCAAAATGTAGGGGATGGCAGGCAGCCTTATATAAGTCTTTCTTGTGGACTGACTTGGATAATGCACGAAACCAGGGAAGCACATGCTTACTTAGGTGGCTCTGTTTGGCTACTTTGATGGCCATGAGGCTGTGAGATGACCTATGAGTAAATCATCTGCATTCTACAAAATATGATAAGTCTAACAAAGAGCATATCAATTGACAACCAGTAGGGACTCCCTACGGTTGATTATGTTAGACCTTCTTACCCAGGGAAATGACATATTTCACAAGGTTATGAGAACGGCGCTCATTTTTACTCTAGACAGTACAGGTTGTTTCTATACTATTGTGATGTGGGTAAATCACGCTCAATGCGGTGAAGCTCAAAGGAGGTTGTGTTGTACTGTACAGTACAAGTGAGGTTGAGGAGATTCGGCCGCTTGCCCCAACGTAGCTAGCGTTGAACAAACAGCCAAGGGTGCGGTGCAATCCCCATAGTTCATGCACCTTCCAGCAGCGTCAAAATACCAAGTGTCATATCCTTCAGCAAACGATATATCCTTTAATAAACTAGAAATATGGCATGCTTGAAAGTCACCGAAGATATTGATGTACTTGATCGACACTAGTACAGTAGAAACTTACATCAGTAATAAAGAAGAGGGTCGGTACCTTTCTAAATGCCAAGACCGGCCGCTTTTTAGGTAGAATCGAGCTCTGCCAACAGTCCATAGTTGATCCTTGTCCTACAACAATTATCAGCCTCCTCGAAGTTACCACAATTATTCAAACAAGAACCTTTACAGACTAGGCCATGGCTGTCGATGATATTGTGAAAGATCTAGCCTTGAAGAAGGCATTAGAGGTGTCAAGCTCCACCCGCGATCAAGCCATCGCACTGCTCGATCTCGTTTCGAATTCTAGCCCTGCCCAGCTCCAGATCTCGAAGGAACAAAAGCTCCTTGTCGCATATCTTGCCCAACTCCGAGGCCTCCATCGAGATGCGCATGTCGGTGCTCGCGAAACCAAGGCGCAGACTGCTGAAATGCGCCAGGAGGTAGACAAACTGCATCTGCAACTGCAAAACTTATATTACGAACAACGTCATTTGCAAGGAGAAATCACGGCTTGCGAGTCTTATGAGTGTGTACCCCGATGCTTCTACGTGTCCAAAATGATTGCTAATACTTCACCTGATAGCCACCTGTATATGAAATTGCCTCTTATTCCGGTTGAACAATTCTTAGCGGAACATCCAGAACATGCCGATGCCGATGAGAAGGCACTTATGATTGCGCGTATTGACCATGAGCATGCCGGCCGTGTTGCTTTGGAAGAGCAGAGGCAGGCTCTCTTGAAGAAGAGACAGGGACTCATTGCCGAAAATAAGAAACGGAAGGATGATTTGGCAAACCTAGACAAGGACTTGGAGAAGTTCATAGATGTGAGTTGGAAATTGTTATAATGCCAGGGAGCTGTGCTAACTCGGTATGACAGGCCGCAAAACCAATCCAAAAGACTTTCGAGAAGGTGGTTTGAAGCAAGGAGGGGACTCAGTAAGAACAAACAACGAATGCGTGATACAAATCACCATCTCAATAGAGCCTCTCTTCGGGGCCGCTCTTTAGGCAACATCTACCTACTAAGGAGGACCGCGTTAAACTGCAAATCCGGGAAGTGAAAACGGCTCTCAACTGGTCGCATACTATCTCGACTCCAAGTTGGGATATTTCCCTGGTGTTTGTAGATACCGCTATAGCAAGGACAGCCAACAAGCGGCAAGTGCTTCTTATTGCCTATAGCTGATGCGTTGGTCGGCCCCTAAGGCACAAATAAATATAATTTTACGTTGATGCTTTTCTTGCGATAATAGTTTTAGACAATCTTTAATGTTTCGCAACAGGAGTACATGACTGAATACGTACTAGGTGGAGATCATACCTAACGGCGAAAATGTTTTCCATCTTTAATACCTTACTAGTTGAAGAAAATGGGGAGAGCTTGTGAGCTTATCGATTGGATTTTAACACCCACGCCAGTCCTCTATTCCTTTTACATTGTTTCCTATTGCCGATGGGATTTGGAATTTGCCACAGTGACATCAACTAGCCAGATATATATTCTCGTCACTCTGACTTAGGTTCTACAGTCTCTATCGAAGCAATCCATGTTCTCCTCTCATCGTACCTTTAAACCTGCTACCTGAAATGCTTGTATACTGTTGCAGGCAAGCTGTTGGACTTTGAAAGAGGTTTTCAGTGCTTGCCTGTTTGAATTTTACATGCTTGATTTTGTGCAACTCTTAGAGCATTCTAACCAACTACAGATATGATTACATTGTATTACCTCGTGTTTACGTTGCATAACATTGTACCCGGTTAGCAAACAAAGACTTAAATTACTTCTGCCGAACGATTTGAAGGAGTATAACTGAGGCTGTTGTTTCCCTAATGCAAACTAGAATATAATACTGTCTCCCAAATTGTTTTCTTGCCATAAAAATGCTATCGACACGCTCTAGCTGGTTCACCTTACAAGTTACACAACATTACGTTTTGCATGCTTTCAAAATGCTATATTGGAGCCTAGGGATAGCACGATCCATCCACGGCATTATCCTCAGGAGCTATGTCTGGTATATCCCTAGTAAGGTGTACTGTTGCTTCTAGAAATCAAGGATATATTCAACAGAATTTGTGTGGTATAATAACTGCAAAGGAGAGCTTGATGGTTCTTGGAGTCCCCCTCTGGTCGCACCAACGCACTATTACCTACATCGACAGCCGGGATGAACAAACCTGCCAATTTTGATTCCGTTGAGATGAGAACTATACCCGAGAGTCGTAGTACGATAATGGTAGAGAATCCAACAGCTCCTGTTGCTGAAGGAGGTACAAACCCGAACCTAGATATCAAGATATCAAATATAATAAGGTGAACAAGCTGATGTACTTATGTATCTGATGCTAACTGAGTTTTTAGAATCAAACGTATAGAGACGGGCCACATGAGTATGGGGGAGATGGCTGAAGACTGCAATTATTGGACAAATGATTATGAAGATAAACTGCTGACTCGTTTGAGAGCTGTAAACGTATTGCTGTTCCTGTCTTTTCTAGAATTAATAGCCTGCTGCGTCTTCATAGAAACCGTGGTCATGATTTACTTAGGTTGGAACGATTAACTAATAATATATGGAAGCCACAAATAACTCCTCGCATATTTGTTCAGCGACTATATCAAGATCTAGGTTGAAAATGTGCGTATCCCTGAGCACCAAGTGTACCAACTCGGGCCTATGATACAGATAGCCATGAAGAAGGTTGACTGAGAGAAATATTAAATCGCAGAACAAACAGTGAGGTCGGCAGTATTGAGAAACAAGAAGCCACCGTTTGAAGATACCTGTTCGGTGATCAAAGAGCGGATTCAGCATGAAGTTTCAAGGAATGAATGCAATAGAAACTCTCTCGGGGAGGACTCTTCGTTCTTCACTTACTAATCGATATGTATGTCATGCAGATACGAGGACTAGGCGTGTGGTATGTATGGCTTGCTTCAAAGCAGGACCACAACATATAGTAATCCCGAGTTTGAGAAAATGGTTGGTCTCCCCATTAACTTGGTCTATCAATCGAAGAGAATTATTGAAAGTGTAGAACGAAAACTGTCCCGCATGGCAAGAATTCTGTAGCTTAGCCCCGCGAAACAATCAACTGAAAGCCGTCTTTTCTCAAGCTAGAAATTGTTAGAGCGAAACGCGAAACGCTAAAAATAAAAACTCTGTATTTTGAAGTCAGATGGTATTTTAGGCCATTGCCTTTTCTTTGGTAAAGGGAATTCCCGGAACCCCTTATTCCATTCGCCGGGTGATATCGTGACGGGAAGGGTCATGTGATGACTAATAGTGAGGCTGAGATGGGGCAAGCCTTCATCACATCTCCGATCCCCAAGCAATGCAAGTCTATGACAAGTGACAACCCCCCATAGAATAAGGATAATCAAAGCCCGCGGGCTTGTAGCCTGGGTTTGGAGAGGAACACTCCGGAATGAATACGGTAGGCTGGTGTCATTGAGACTGCTCCTATTGGCTCTTTCTTTGTATAGCAGATCTCACTCCCCGTGTACGAGATAGCTTTAAATAATATAAGACATACACTTCAGCCCGCCACTCCCTACTCCCTCACGTCTCAAAAATCATCACAATCATTCTTGGAAGATCACCTCCAACTTACCCAACCCCAATACACCAGTACACCAGTACACATTTATTTGACTAGCATTGGGTCTTGCATCAACAGCCTCAATGTTGGTTACACGAGTGTCAAGATCAACACTTCCTAGACAAACAGTTTACCAGATTGCTAAAGCCGTTGCAAGTGGATCCCAATCACTTGGAGGCTCAAGCCCCCTCAGCTTCCACTTGACTGGCCCAGCATCTTCATTCCGTAACTTTTCTTCGACACCTAGAACAAGTCTACGAGACTACTTTCCCGAGGCAGAGCATGACGGCAAAGTCTTCAAAACCGAAGCAGCCTGGCAGCACCCCTAGTAGGCAAACTCTAATTGTTGTCTCAGCTATCACTAGCTAATAATGTCATAGCTTCGATACTACAGACCTGACCAAGAATATCGCTTTCGCACATCGTAAGCCAAGGGACTTTTCCGACCGCGTGGCTTTGACAGCAGTCAGACTACTTAGATGGGGCACAGATTTGGCGACACGTTATAAACATCACGTTTCATCCCCTAAGAAAACCGGTGATGCAAATGCAGTGGTGGATACAAAACCATATGCTATGAATGAGCGCAAATGGTTGGTACGTTTTGTATTCCTAGAATCCGTTGCAGGAGTTCCAGGGATGGTTGCAGGAATGCTTCGTCATTTACATTCAATGCGTCGACTGAAGCGAGATAATGGGTGGATTGAAACACTACTGGAAGAGGCCTATAATGAGCGAATGCATCTTCTCACATTTCTGAAGATGGCTGAGCCGGGATGGTTCATGAAGGTCATGATATTAGGAGCTCAAGGTGTCTTCTTCAACGGAATGTTTTTATCCTACCTCATTTCACCACGAACTTGTCACCGATTCGTCGGATACCTTGAGGAGGAGGCTGTTCTGACCTATACGCTCGCCATCCAAGATATCGAGGAAGGAAAACTCCCTAGGTGGAGCGATCCGAAATTTCGGGTTCCGGACCTAGCAGTAGGTTACTGGAAGATGCCAGAAGACCACCGGACGATGAAGGATCTATTGCTGTATATTCGTGCTGATGAAGCAAAACATCGAGAGGTTAATCACACACTTGGCAACTTGAAGCAGAAAGAAGATCCAAACCCATTTGTATCAAGCTACAAGGACCCCAAAGCTCCGCATCCGGGTAAGGGTATCGAACATATCAAGGCATCCGGCTGGGAACGAGATGAAGTTTTATGAGGAGAGTACGATTTCGGGATGCAGTGACAGTGGAGTAACTGGATAAAATTCGGAAAATTCGGAAAATTGGGCATGGCGTTTGATAATTGATGACTCCACTCTTGCATGACAGATATTGTATCATAGATAGATGGTATTCATGGAGGTTTTTCTATCTGGGAAGCGATATACCAGTTTGTATACATAGATGTACTTTGGCACTGCTTTAGGCGTTTTCAATACTTTGGAAAAGAAATCAATTGCAACAAAATCTACACGAACGCAACTGATATTTGGACATCTAGCTGACTTGGCTACAACTATTAGCCACATCTTCTACAAAATATAACAAGCAAGGGTATATAGAACTGATACCAAGGAGGGAGGGGAGGAAGATTGCATATCTCATTGGCACAACTCGGGCAGGTAAGTTGATACACATAAATATACAGGGGGGGGGCTCGCTTAATCCCATAGGTCAAGCTCTTCTACCCCAGGGCAGCAGGCAACGACAACTTCTTTTTCAATCACCAACAATTGGATTGGGCGCCAGTGCTAACCCTGATCTTCAAAATAGCCTTAGAGCCCACGGCTAGCTATGCAGAATTTATTATCTTCTTCTCAACATGTCAGCTTTGTTTCTCTACAGCACAGCATGTTTGGGCTGATGCTGCCAATGTTCTTCTTGCCGCAGGCTGCTGATGCTGGAGAGCTGGATGACTTCTCGAACAATTTAGCCACAGATCTGGGCCCGGTGCTCGCTCTTTTTGGCGATGCTATGACGAAGCAGTACCTGAGTGAGAGTATGTCCTTCGTAGATTTCTTCATCTTTGCAATGGCTCCCATAGGAATCATAACTGCAATTGTCTCTGTGATTCGCGTCTGTGGCAGCACAGCATTGCGGGCATTCGTTGGTAGGGCTCAGGAAGGCGAGGGGGCTATCGAAGCAGAACTCTGTACCTCCACTAGCAGAGACGTTTGTGAACTCTTCAACAAGGGTGGAATTACACGTGTTTTGGGGCGGCCAAAGATATTAGAGATTATACTTGTTCCGACAAAGCCTGACCGAGAGGATAAAACGACAGAGATATTTCTTTTTCGAGACTACTTACAGGGTTCAAAGAATGTTCCAACAAAAGAATGGGAAAAGGTCCATGAGAAATCGCAACCACTGATCGTCAAGCCCCCAATACAACGCTCTCACGCTCGTAAATCAGCATCGACTGGCATCTCCTCCGCCCTGAGGCGCCGCTTTCTCTCCCGTCCCGCCAATCCAGAAGCAGGTGAGGAGCATTTGGTAGAACAACCTATATGGCAAAATAGCTTTGCGCAAGAGGAATCGACTAGACTGCAAGAACCAACATACTCGGAGTTGCTCGCAAATCCCAACCTCTCAATCAATGTTGGAATTGTGAAACTACCACGCTATTACTTCTATGTTCTTGCTGTCTTGGGTTTTTTCCTACAAGCTGGTGTGGTAGTCATTGCTTGCGTGCTCTCGTGGAAATTGCAACTGGGCCAAAGCGGAGAGCCAATGGAATTCCAGAATGCTCGTATAGCCATCAAGCGAGATCCGACACCTATTATGTTTTTTATAGGGACAATCTCGTTATGCAGTGGGATGTTTTGGTGTGCTTATCTTATTGGTTCTAGCACAAACGAAGACCACTATCGACGAAAGAAGAACTGGAAGAATAGATCGAGACTGTACTGGATACAACCAGGTAAACAAATAGTCGGTGATCAGACCTTTGATGCATTCGCCTACTCAGAATCTATAGAGTTATTAGACAATTATGTGATTTCAACAAAGATTGGATTAAAGAAAGTGGAGTTGAGGAAGACTCATATTCTGACCTTTGTGGCGATCATAATTACGCTTGGGGGTTACGTCGTTCAGTTTATTGCTCTAAGAGGCATGAATGCCTATGTCTCTCTTGCCCAACTAGGGGCTACGATTATCATGAGCTTTCTTCGGGGATGCCTGCGCATGCAGCGTCTTCGGAAAGAGGACAATAGACTCGCAGATATTCCGGACGAAATTGTGGGCCATGAATTGGACTGGCTTGCCTTTGACATTAGTAACGCCTCCAAAACTGCTCTAGACCAAACAAGGCTGCCCATGTGTTCCTACAATCTAACTGGTAAGTCTAAAGCACACATTTGTAAGTTCTGGTGGTCGTATCAGGTCCACGACTGCGATCCAGACAGAGCATCCTCCTATTATGAAAAATTGCTACGAAACCGAGTTCGACTTGCCCATTTGACAGGCCATCAATCTTCTTATCGCATCGGCCATAATTTTTGCTATCAAAACTGGCAGGATAGTCAGGTCGCGGTTCGAAGCAAGTCTCGTGCGCTGGCCAATGCGCTCTGCGGTGCCGTACAAGCTCTCATTGGCCCACCCAAGAATACTGTAGTTGTTGAAATATATATCAAGTCACATGTGGAAGATACAAACGGACTCGTCAGCATCGTTTTCGAAGAAGACCCGGCTTTAAATAGGTGGCACGTAGATTCTGAAAGATTGGAAAGCGTACTCGGCCTATGGCTTTGGTCGTTGCTGCATTGTAGAGGAGAAAAGAAGGTTGGAAATGGAATGGATCTGCAGCCAGAGCTTACCCCCGAAGAGCTGGAAATGTGGGTTGGTGGCCATATATCTAAATATTCTGGCCAAGTTCAGCTGTCAGGCATGCAAGAGAGACTACAGGAGTGCTGTAACGGGCTTTATATATCGGTCGTTACTTCCCTTGTGAGACTAAAACCCGACATTGGCGAAGTTACTGGAGAAGAGATGTCTGGTCAACTACGGTGGAAGAATGAAAAGATCTCAGCCGTGGCGACAGCTTTCGCTGAAAATGGGCTAGGCTCATTCTCTGAAGGACTTGCATATTGCCTACAGGCATCTAGAGGTTATGTGGAATATCCTAAAGGGGAGGTGATGATATACCTTACTATCAAAGAGGCTGCAAAGTTCCGGAAAGCTGGCGACTGGAAACGTGCCGAGCAGCTTCTTAAGTGGCAGTGCTTGCTTTACGCATTTGATAAGAACCTCGTACCAGCTCTAATCGCGTTAGGGGAACTATATCGCTATTCCTTCTCCAAGGGACAAGATCGCAAGCAACGAATCTTTGGATACAATGGTGTAAAGTTGATTAGTACAGAGTACGCAACCTATGGCTCGATACCCAACCAAGGCGGTTCAATATCGCATCAAATGATCGCAGAGATTCAAGAGATAATTTACAGTTACACAGTAGTAGCTGCTCGAGTCGCAGACGCCCATCATGACAAAGAGTTTCAGTATCCTCCCAATCCACCAGAAGAAATAAGCAGCTTGTTGAATATGAAAGACTTTGGGCTTGGAAGAGAGGAAGAGCGTTTGAATACAGGGGAAATGGGTAAGAATTTTGTCAGCAATTTAGAGAAAGGAGACAAGACCTCCGCTCTATATCAACTCTGTTTGGTTACAATTGAGGATTGGCAACACGAGGCACTACCAAGTGCAACTCGCGCACTTCCTTTAGCAGCCAAGAGAGATTGGAGCGAGATTGTGGAGGCTTTGTTGGATCTCGGTATATTTGCGGATTTTGAAAACATAAACAAGAGAACTGCACTTTCTTATGCCGCACAAAATGGAAACATTTTAACTGCCATGACTTTATTAAATCATGGCGCCTTCCCGGACGTCGTAGACAAATCTGGGCGGACCCCATTATCTTTTGCCGCCGAGAATGGCCATGGGAAAATAGTCAGGCTGTTGTTCCAGATGGGAGCTGTTCGCGTAGACAGTGAAAGCTTCCAGGAGAAGAGAACGCCACTATCTTTCGCTGCAGAGAAAGGAAATAACGAAATAGTTGAGATTCTGCTAAGCAATGGTGCGGCTATTGAATCCAAGGACTCAAGGCATCGCACTCCTCTATTGTGGGCTTCGGAGGAAGGTCACGAAAGTACTGTAAAGTTGCTTCTTGAGCAAAAGGCCAACATTGAAGCCATAGACTCAAGTCATGATACGGCACTTTTGAGGGCAGCGGGAAAAGGTCACGAAACAGTTGTAAGATTGCTACTTGATAAGAGGGCGAATTTTGCATGTATAGGTTCAAGCCGCACAACGCCACTTCATAAAGCTGCTCAAAATGGATACGAGTCCATCGTCAAGCTGTTACTCGAACTGAAACCCGATATCGAGTTTTCAGACTCTCAGAGCAGGACTCCTCTATTGCTAGCGGCAGAGAATGGACATACAGGCATTGTAAAATTACTGCTTGACAAGGGTGCTGTTATTGACTCGCCAGACTATCGAGATCAGACACCGCTTTCCAAAGCTGCAGAGGAAGGACATGAAAGCATCGTTCAGTTGCTGTTACAGAACAGAGCTGTTTTTGACTCTCCAGATTCCCTCGGTCATACACCCCTTTATTATGCTGCAGCGAATGGGCACGAGGATATTGTTAAGCTACTTTTGAAATGCGGTGCTTCCGTAAACTCGACAGATGCAATGGGACTTACTCCACTGTCCCGGGCCAAAATTGAGAGGCATAAAGGGATTGTAAAGCTATTAGAGATAGCGCTAGTAGATCAAAGCAGGTAGAGACTAATAATATAGAATACCCAGAAAAATGCCTGACCAGGTGTTATTTCATGAATATTGAAGTCAGTGATCGATGTTTAAGAACCACAATGGCAAAGCGATACGCATAGCATAATAGTACTAGATTGAAGGTGAAAATTACTAATGTATAGAAGCCACTGTAACATCCCAATCTTCAAGCACATTCTTTGCACCACATTGCATATTTAAAACCCAGCGAGTGGGAAAGTAATTAAATATAAAATTAAATTAACACGCAGGGAAACGTATGTTTTACTGAAAGACTTGACAGCAACTTATTCGTATTGTTTCAAACATTCAACGCGTGCTCATTCTAGACAGCACACAGGCTTTGTAAGTTTAGAAATTAACTCAGGGTAAGAAGCAATCTTTGAGGCGACATTACAGACTTTCCCGTATCAAGAGCGGTTCGATGTCTAGTTGAAATATGAGAGCTCACTCATATACGTCTTGACAACTTGATATGATAATTTTGCAAAGCCTGAAACATTATCAACTCTTACATTGATCTCTTTTCCTCTCCCGAAATGGAGCTAGTTCAGGGGCACTGGATTTAAGCGAGCCAAGCTTTGGCCATTTTCCAACCTTCGGGAAGGAACCATTACTCCCAATAATCTAGGTCCTAGGCCTAATAATCTCAATAGTTTGAAACTTCTCCTGGTATTTCGTTCTTTCTCTGTTGAGATGTCGTTTGTGAGTGAGACGGCACGTGACTGAGGTGACCCTTCAGCCTTGCACACCTTGCTCAGCCTTGATTATGATGGCTTCATTAACAAACACCTCAACATTTGACATTATTTCAAAGACTCTCAAAACACGCACTGGAAAAGTACAAAATCTGAAGATGCCACATAACTCACATCATCACTCAGTTCCATCGATATCATGTCTATTCGCGTGGTTCTCCGTGAATATCCACACAGATCAATCGCCCTTGTAACTAAAACGCATGCCCTAATCTTCCGACACACGCCGTCAACGAACGATGCTATTGCGAATGGTTCCCTTGCATCCATATCTCGTACTTCTCTGGATAGCACATCTGTCCCAAAATGCATGGTCGAGTTCGCAGACCTATCCGAGGCTGATCTAAGCGACTATCGAACATTGATTCCTCTTCCAATCCACGGAACGCTCGGGCTGATCACGATCAATAACGATGTGTTTCTATGTGTGGTTGCAAATGCAACGAAGGTTGCTTCGGTCAGGCCAGGAGAGACGGTAGAGCGAATACTGAAGGTGGAGTTTTTCTGTCTAAATAGCGCCGAGTATGATCATGCATTTGGCGATAACTTGGACCCTTATTCGGTGGAGGGTCAAGATAACCTTGGTCACAATGCAAACCGCAGAGATCCTTCTCAGGAGCACCCATGCCTGGAGTTGGAGAAAATGCTGGGGAATGGCAGTTTCTATTTCAGCACAGATTTTGATGTCACGAATAGACTGCAAGATCGGTAAGGAGCTTTGGTTTGCTTTCTGTCGAACGAACTGACATATCATAGACCCACAGAAGCGGCTTTGTTGGAGATTGACAGTTTAGATGAGTCGTTTCTCTGGAATTCATACATGATTAGTCCGCTGGTCAAGTTTCGATCAAGGCTTGTTGAACGGGAGAAGGAGGCGTTAGATAGGTCACGAATTCTTACATCTGCCATCCGTGGCTTCGTTCTTACGATCACCATTCCCACATCCTCTGCTCCTTTGAGTACACGAAAATCTGGCATGCCGTCAACCCTTACCCTAATATCACGGTTGTCGTGTAGGAGAGCTGGTACGAGGTTCAACAGCCGTGGAATTGACGACGACGGGAACGTTGCGAACTTCGTAGAGTCAGAAACTATATACTGGTGCCCAACTGTAATGGGAAACTCGCTCGGCGAATCATCTCTGAATGAAAAACCTGCCGGTATATGTTTCTCCTACGCCCAAATAAGGGGATCTGTGCCCGTTTTTTGGGAGCAAGCTCCAGGATTGATACCAGGACAGCAAAAAATCTCCATCACCCGATCTAAAGAAGGATCTCAACCAGCATTTGATAAGCATTTTGGGGAACTGGAACAAAATTATGGCGCTGTTCATGTTGTCAATCTTCTTAGTGAAACAAAACCAGGCGAGGCTGAACTAACTAATTTATACCGGTACGGTGTTAAACATTCTGCTTTGAATCGTCCCGATGCACAGAACTCTCGGGATCATGAACTTTTGAGGGAGACGGAATTCGATTTCCATGCGGAAACAAAAGGCCCTAATGGTTACGAAGCCGCAAGCATGATTCGAAGATTAATAGAACATTCAGCAGATGGTTTTGCATACTATCTTTCAGAAGAAATTGAGGATGCTTCTGATGATTACGAGAAACCATCTCGCAGGACAGTGGTAGTTCTGCAACAAGAGGGTGTTTTCCGTACGAATTGTCTTGATTGTTTGGACAGAACGAATCTCATCCAGACTATCATCTCCCAAATGGCTATAGAATCATTTCTAGGGCACCGAGGAGAACGTGCAGCATCTGATTTTTGGATGAGACACTCCAGCCTATGGGCAGACAATGGCGATGCACTTTCACGAATATACGCTGGAACCGGAGCTTTAAAATCGTCATTCACGAGACATGGTAAAATGTCATTAGCAGGTGCTATTGCAGATGCTAGGAAAAGTGCTACTCGACTGTATATCAATAATTTTGCAGACAAAGGCCGTCAAAATACCATTGATGTCCTTTTGGGTAGACTGGTTGGGCAGACTCCGGTGCATCTATACGATCCAATTAATGACTACGTGACAGCTGAGCTGAACAAGCGCAGCTCAGAATATCAATCATCCAAAACTATTAACATGTATGATATCCAACTCAACTAGCCATGTCTTTGTGATACTAACTTTTTTATCTAAGTTACGCCGGCACCTTCAACTTGAATGGTCGTACGACCGGTATCGAAGAAGATCTCTCATCGTGGCTTTGTCCTGAAATAGAAGCCTCGCAACAGCAACCAGAGATTGTGGCAGTAGGGTTCCAAGAAATTGTAGAGTTGAGTCCACAGCAGATAATGAATAGTGATCCAACACGAAAGCAATTATGGGAGAAGGCAGTGAGGAAGACACTCAACAGACATGCTCGAGCTGCAGGTAGCGAACACTATGTCCTTCTCCGTAGCGGACAGCTGGTTGGAGCTGCTCTGTGCATCTTTGTCAAGGCATCTGTCCTTCGACTTATAAAAAATGTTGAAGGCAGCGTTAAAAAAACTGGAATGTCCGGTATGGCTGGTAATAAAGGGGCAGTGGCTATCCGTATGGAATACGCAAACACACAAATATGCATCGTTACGGCACATTTGGCTGCTGGCTTTGCAAATTACGAAGAGAGAAACAGAGATTACACTACCATCCACCATGGCTTAAGGTTTCAACGAAATCGTGGGATTGATGACCATGGTAAGGCTATCTCAATGGTTTAGATTTATATTGCTTACAATGATAGATACCGTTATCTGGTTAGGTGATTTCAATTATCGAATTGGTCTCAGTGCGGAGAAGGTTAAAAAGCTCATACAAATGGGAGACCTTGAACTGTTATATGAGAATGACCAGGTATGTTCTGTTGAGTACATTATAAGATGACTAGCTCATATTTCTCAGTTAAACCTACAAATGGTCGCTGGCCTGACCTTTCCATATTACTCGGAATCCAGAATCACGTTCAATCCGACTTACAAGTTTGATCTTGGCAATGATAACTATGATACATCGTGAGTAGCAGTGCAATAATGAATGGTGGGATTTGTTTAACGGACCTATAGTGAGAAAGCACGGATACCGGCCTGGACAGATAGAATCCTTCGAAAAGGAACTAATCTCCGCCAGATTAACTACAATAGTGCTCCTTTACGCTTCTCGGATCATCGTCCAGTATACGCAACTTTCCAATGTACTGTAAGCATTATTGATGAGGAAGCTCGTGAAACCCTGAGTAAAGAGATTTACGACAAGAGGCGAGGAATAGTCGGGTCAACAACTGCCAACGCAGCTGATGAGGATACTGATGATGAGGACCTAATTGGATATGATCCGATTGAACCTGGTCTACCCCCCGCTAGCTCAGACAAGAGAAAATGGTGGCTGGACAATGGTAAATATGCAATGTCAGGTCTAGAGCCACCGCAGAAAGGTGCTCTTCCAAATCCAAGTCGACCATCGAACCCGTACACATATAGTGATGAGCCAGATTGGGTTACAGTTCCTCGTTTGCCAACCCGAGGCATTTCCCAATCCTCGGCAATTGCAACAATATCACCTAAATCACGCAATACAACAAATGGCACCCGCAAACTGCCACCACCCTATAATCCCTCTGGCGCACTCCCCTTGACCTCTCAAAGCAACAAGCCACCTCCAACGAACACAGCAGCCCTCCCCCAACCCAGTCTCACATCCACGCAAGACCGCCGACTCTCAACTTCCACAACTAGTTCCACATCCAAACGACCTCCCCCTGTAGCACGGAAGCCCGTACACTTAACCAGCTCACCCTCACTCACCTCATCCCCAACCCTATCCTCCAGCTCCTCCACCACCGCAAGTCGTCGTCAGCCTGGAGCAGACCATCCTGGCTTCGCACTTCCTATTCGTAGACCTACAGCCACCTCGCCTGTGCTCACTCGCGAGCGCAAAGAGACCACCACACCACCTCCTCCACCACAGCCTCGTCGATCTGGTACTAGAGCCGGTGATGAAGGACCTAAACCCGGTCTTCCCCCACGGCCACCTAGGGACCTGCTGGATGACGAAGAAGATATGAATGGTGGAAGCTGGGAGGCATTGAGGCCGACACAGTAGCAATGTATTAACTGGGGGTGCCTCCGCAATACCTTCCAGCATCTGTCTCTTTTGGTAGTGTGTGGCGTTATGGAGTTTGACAAGTAAGAGCAAACTTTTGGGTTATTTTAGATAAAATATACTTGGTCAAATAAAGGAAGCAAGGGCCTCTTTAAAATCAGAGACAGCAGACCAGTCTTCACCTATCTGCATATTAGAAGATGTCTTTTTCACCACCAGAGTTGGTCGCATTCTCACCTTCAATCTAAGAAAATACCACTCATCTACCTTCACCAAGCATAATTAAATCTAGAGCCCCAACAGCTCCCTGGATCACAAAGCGCTTGAAGACAGTTAGATACAGATTCACCAGTTAAATCGGTTGTATGCTAGCACTCTATTGATCGCCCTCTTTAAATATCTCAAACAGCTTCACTCAATCATTAGGCTTTTATATCAATAAAGATGTAATCCGGCGAAAAGCTAATTAGTAAGCACAATCTTACAATACAAGCCAAAATAGACATATTCCATCTATGACCGCTATCAATGAAATCCAACGGACTAAGGACGCTATTGGTGTCCTCTTTTACTGATGATTATGGTAAGAAGTTCTCTTTTTGCAAGAATCATCTACTTGATGCCGTCTTACGATTGATTTGGCCTCTTAGAAAAATTATAGGGTACGTGGAGTTCAAAGGCATAAATACACGAATAGGCCTATCTTAAGGAAAGCAAGTCTTAGGCTATTTGGTTCCATCTGTTACCACTTATTCTATACAGGCGAGTAATGCTTATCCATCATCGATTTCAAGTTCTCGAGATCCAATGCAAACACTTCTCTCCCAATTGGACCTTTCATATCCTCAGCCATGCAAAGTGCATTGTAAATTGCTTCCTCAGTTGCATCGGCAGTAGCTTCAAACAACGCATCGAGATTTGTATCTTGCATGATATCTATGTTCTGCGACACGGTTGGTTTCCCTGTTCTCTGCTGGGCGCGAGGAACTTCAGCTGCGGTGCTGAAAGCGAGGAAGATCTGAATGTGTTAGAGAAATTTGCTATGGAGTTTCTTCTAAGACCCAATTTCTCAGAAAAAAATCCAAGAGATTCTTAGATCGAGCTTTCGAATGAATCGAAGAACTAAAGGGGGAGAATTAAGAATAAATACTTACATCGCCAGAGGTGTTAGCGCCAAACCCTCCAACACGGGCAAGACCAACGGTTGCGCGCTTTGCCAACCTGCTTAGTTGGCTGGGTATTTCATGTTAGCTGCATAATCTTCTTCTTTGATTTGAGAGCAAGATGAGTGCTTACGTTGGGTGAAGAGGGGCATCGGTCGCAATGATGATAATGATACTTCCATCTTTGATTGGACCGCGAGCCTCCATGGTATCAAATCCACCATTTTCTTTCTTGATTATTCGTCCAATAGGCACGCCTCCAATAGTCAAATTGCTCAACCTGCCATAGTTCGCCTGGACTAACACACCGACAGTATACGTTGTGCTTTTGCTTTCTCCATCCGTCACCACCAGACCGCCGACAACTCTACTTGCACTTCCGGTTCCTCCCTTATGCCCATGACAGAGCATGCCGGTGCCTCCACCAGTATTTCCCTCTTTTACTCTTTCCGAATTTGCGGTCTCGATGCCCTGTATCATGTGCGAGCTCAGCACAGGCATCGCTCCAATGTCATTCATATAACCATCATAAGTCTCTGCCACCACAGGGGACAAAAACCAATTTGTCAAACCTTCGGAATCATGGTGCTTCTTTACCCCATACTCGTAAATCCCGCTATAACAGGGTCCTATAGCAAATGAATTTGTGATGGCGATTGGACTATTAAGCAATCCGCTCTCCGTGATCCAGTGGGAGCCAGTCAACTCGCCTGAGCCATTGAAGCTGAAGATCCCGGCGTAGCAAGCTGAGTTGAACCAGTCGGCTCGTGGAAGGATGGTGGTGACGCCGGTGTTGATCTGATGATGGCTGCTAGTCTTAGGAAGAATGATGGATTGTGTGGATACAAGAACTCCCGAGACATCGGTGAGGGAGTTTAAGGGACCTGGAGAGAACGGGCCTAGGTATAGATTTGGGAGGACATCGCGGACACGTCCGCGTTGTGTTGGAGCTGTGGTCATTATGAAGCAAATTATTATTGCTGTTTTGTTGATCTTGGAGATTATCTATAAGTATATGGGTAGATTCAAGGGATTATGTTGATATCAAGATATATGAGAGAGCGCGAACATAACCATATCTTTATACGTTTCTCTCGCCACGAGTTCGGAGCTGGCATTAGAAGAAGCATCGTTTACTACTGTGACGCTAGAATCAAAGGAAAGTAAAATTTCCTAATCTGACACGGTCAGAACAATAATTCAGTGAGCAGCATCATCTCACTGGAAAAGTCCCGAATAGGAAACCCGGACATGGCTCGGTAAGGAAAGTGGGGCATGAGTCGGAGCGAGTACCAACAACAGATGCAGAATATGTATCATGATAGGAGACTTTTTGAGTATGGTTCATGTTCACGAATGCTTTCTGATTGATATCAGAGGTCCGTGTTCACATCGCTAAAACCCCTTTCTCACAAATATATAATAAGTCGCCGATAGTAGCAGCTTTTTCCAAGGCTTTGCATGTTAACATAACTTTCAACTCATGTTAGGTAAAAACTAACTCTTGATAGAAACATTTTAAATCGATAAAGCCGTGGCCGATGTTCTTCTTTTTCTTTGAGTAGTTTACAAATGCCAATAGTCCCTACTGTACGAGGTTTCTCAAATACTGTGTACTCTATATTTTGCTTCCAACGCTCTTCCAAATGTATAATCTGTTTGAATAAATATTTTTTAAATATAGAGCTATTAATTTCCATCTTTTACGGTTCTAAATGATAAGTTAATGGCTTGTGTAAAAATAAACGTGGTGGTGTTCGGAGGTGCTAATCTCGGCCACCTTCTTCCTCCTCTGTGGAGCATTCATCTCGGTTTTTCTATAGCGGATACCTTTTCATCGTCGTTGAACGCTTTCACCATATGTTACATTCTTGTAGTCGACGTAAGAATAGGCTGTTAGCTCATGAATGTAATGGAAACCAGTTTTCCAATGCAGAGTTCTCCTGCTTTCGCTCCTGAGTTTCTCACACAGTCTTACAAATTCAGTCATTCAAAGTCAGTTTGTATAGTCCAGTCCAGGTATATTCGAATATATGAGACCCAAGTACAGAACATACGCCAGAGGTAAATAGTCTTGAAGGTCCCTCTGTTAACCACTATAACGTAAACGTACTGTATTACCCCTGCCGAGAAAAGTGGAGAGAATTGTTTCCCACGCGTCTCGTCGCGTTCCTCGTTCAAGCTTCCCCTCCCTCCCTTCAGAATCCCCATATCACAAGTAATGTCCGCAACCTCACCACCCACGTCCCCTCTCCCCAAACGCCAGAAGCCCAATCCCTCAATCATGGCAGCCGCAGATAACACACCCGTTACGAACTTCGCGGCCGAGGCCCCGTTGCTCATTAAGAAGCTCTCGGAAAAGGCTCGACTGCCCACTAGAGGCAGTGCTTTCGCAGCTGGCTACGACTTGTATGCTGCGAAAGATACCGTCGTGCCTTCGAGGGGAAAGGTGCTTGTGGATACGGATATTAGTATGGCCGTGCCTGCTGGAACTTGTGCGTTACCCTGCTCTTGCATCCCTTCAACTGCTCCCCAACCCCCAATCGCGCGGGATTGAATACCATTATAGATGCTCGGAAGGCTAATTGACAGTAGATGGACGAATCGCCCCACGTTCAGGTCTTGCATCAAAACACATGATTGATACGGGTGCTGGTGTCATTGATGCGGATTACCGTGGCCAGGTTAAGGTGTTGCTGTTCAACCATGGGGAAGCAGACTTTGAAGTCAAAGAGGGTGACCGTGTC
>Ga0247734_1000182_pt1 | contig 56731 bp, 90 predicted proteins | sample UWRJL103311B2_FD_180933 | JGI IMG/M metagenome (GOLD analysis project Ga0247734, IMG submission 180933) | Plant litter microbial communities from Arlington Agricultural Research Station in Wisconsin, United States - UWRJ-L103-311B-2 | ecosystem: Environmental > Terrestrial > Plant litter >... | reverse complement strand
GAAAAAATGGCAAAAAATTTTACACATGGGCCAAACGTGTAAAAAATCGGGCCAAAATTTTACATATGGGGTCACCTGACACCGAAATAAAGGCGAGAGACGCATGGAGGTGCGCCCCGGGCCCCTCCCCCCAACTTTCCTGACAATCTTTCGAATTCTTTCAACCTGTGAGCTTCCAATGAGTTGTCTCTGAGTTGCCCGCACGTATGCTGTGCGCGCGTCACTCAGTGCACACTCACTCTCATAGTTCAACCCCTTGTGCTGTGCATGCATGTGTGCTAGCGCATGGTGTGCTGTATGTGTATGCCTCTCAGCAGCCCTGTGTGCCTCTCTAAGCGCCTTACCCCCTGTATCCACCCGCTACCCCTACCCCTGTGCTGTTCGTGCGTTAGAGCGCATCTGTACCCCATTGGTGTAGCTGTGTACTGCCCACTTGTGTACCGCTCATTGTATTGGGGTACATGTGCATGTGTGTATCCACAGTGTTTGTTGTTCATATCGTCAACGCTTACCCCTTGTGCTGCCTACCTCGCTGTTGGTTGACTGTCTCTCACGTACACGCTGTGTGTGCGTGCCTCTCACTCATTGGAGTCATCATGCGTACCTCTCACCTCGCCTCCCTGTCCCTCGCCGCCGTAGCTGTAGGGCTGCTCACTATGGGGGCGTGCCTCCCTGACCCTGCCCCCGTAGATGCCCCCTCACAGGCCCCTGCAATAGAGGCCCCCTCACAGGAAGCCCCCGCCATTGACGCCCCCGTGTCAGGCCCGACATACACCCTCCCTCCGTGCGCATCCGAGGATTCGGACAACTGCTACTGGGACGCTTCCGAGCGCGGTAATGGGCAGGGAACCGATTTCGTCACCCTGAACGGCGTGGTGTACTACCCGCGCTAGAAACTCGCGAAAGAACTTTGCGCGGGGGTATTGACTTGGGTCGCCCCCGCGCATAGGCTTTACTCAATAGCTCGAATCCACCGAATCGAAAGGCCCATCATGTCGAACCTCACCGCAACCGCCCCTATCGCCCAGCTTTGGGTATGCGCCGATTGCATGATTGGCAACGTGAACGAGGGTGAACACCTTTACTACAAGGTGAATGGTGCCACCTTCGACGCTGACACAACGCCGAACTTCGATGTAGACGTGGACGAACTGCCCCGCGAGGAATGGCCGGAAGACGGCAACGGAATCCACGACTTTAGCTGGAGTGCGTGCGAGGGTTGTGGTTCGACTCTGGGCGGCGCTCGTTACCGTTTCGCCGTGTGGGCTTGGTTGTAAGAAAAGCCTTGACAACCCCGCGCCAACCTGTTTGACTTTACTCAATCGCACCAACCAACCCTTACGAAAGGCAAGACAATGAACTGGATTACCGTTACCACCTACACGGACAACTCCCCCGAGTTCCGCATGAACCACACCGCGCGCAAGGGTGCTCGCGAGTTCGCCGCGATGCAGCGCACACAAGCCGGGGTTGCCTCTTCGACCGTCTATGCCGCTGCTGACGCTCCCGCACCGGTCGAGTACCCCGGCATCCCGTTCACCGTGACTGAGACGCCGGTTGACGCTGAGTTGTCAATTTCGGGGGACGACATTCTCGCGCAGATGCAGGAAGAGACCTACTACGAAGCGCCCACCGTCGAGACCGCCCACACCCCCACGGTCTCCATCCTGACCGCCCTTGACGCGGCAATGGGCCGTATCCGCGAGTTGAACCCCAACGTGCCCACCGCGCTCGCCGTCATCATTGCCTCAGGCTCCGGCAAAAAGCACGGCCACTTCGAGCCGGGTAGCTGGGCTGACACGACAGGCGAGCACGCCGGTTCGGGCCGTCACGAAATCCTCATGTCGAGTGAATCGCTCGCCCGGGGCGCTGAGCCGACACTGGTAACCCTGATCCACGAAGCCGCCCACGCCAGCGCCCACGCCCAGAACATCAAAGACACGAGCCGTCAGGGACGTTTCCACAACCGCAAGTTCCGTGACACTGCTGAGTCAATGGGCCTGATCGTCGAGGAAAACTCGTCCATCGGGCACGTCACAACCGGCCTGACCACTCAGGCACAGGTGGACTACGCCGACATTCTCGAACTGCTGGCGGCATCCCTCACCACACACCGCAAGCCCGCCAAGGCCAAGGCAGCGGCAGAAAAGACCACCGTCAAGGTCGGCTGTGAGTGCTACGACGACAACGGCAAGCAACTGACCGTTACCGTGCCGATCAAGTGGTACAACGCACAGCAGTTGGTGTGTGAAAACTGCGAATCGGTACTGACCACCGTCAGCTAGCCCCTAGGGGCTGTGAGCCGTTCTAAGCGACTTGCAGCCCCTCCCCGGTACATTCCCCCAAACCAACCCTAAACCTCGCTCAGAAGGGCACACACCATGTTCGCAGTAATGAAACCCCGCACGCTGGTAGCCGTAGTCGCAATCCTGACCACAGCCGCCGCGCTCGCTCCCCTCTCAATCGTCGTGGAGTACACGCAGGGTCAACAGCAAATCCAAGACCGTGCCGACGCACTCCACGCCAAGCAAATGAAATCCCTTGACGAGTCTGGCGACAACGACGGTTTCGGCGAACATGACACCCTTTCCGACAACACCACGATTTCAGAGATTTCGATCTACTGGAACTGCAAGACAATGGGCAACCGCATGTGCCGCCCCGTTGACACCAAGTAATCAACCAACCCACAACGAAAGGCAAGACAATGGCAACGCAACTGAAATTCCGTGACGACGACGACACCGACGAAGTAACTCCGGTAAAGCGCCCTGACAGCACTCGCACGCTCTCAGCCAAGTACTTGACCATAGAGCGTAAAGCCGTCCGTAAAACCTACGCCGTGAACGGAGGCCGTTTCTAATGGCTGACACCATGCCGTCAACAACGGAGACACAGCAACAACTCGCCCCGCTTGACCTGACCGACTACAAAGAGTTCTTAGAATTCCTTGAGTCTGCCGATGAGTGCAAGTGTGAGTCAAGGCACTTGCCGACTCAGGGAAACCCCGTCTGTTCTTACTCGGTGGTAGCAAAATCCATTCCCTGTCCCAAAGCTCCCTACAGGCCGTTTCTGGTCTGTGAAAACTACGTCAAGGCATGGCACGCAAACATGCTCACAGCAACAAACTGTGTCCACTGTGGTGGCAATCCTTTCGACTGTTGGAACCTGATTTCGGTCTAGACAACAACTGTCGTCTAAATGCCCAATTCCTTGTAAACACTGGGAAGTAGCAACAGCCAACCCACCCCCTCTATAAATATATCTATATACGTGGGTAACATAATATAACTGAATAACTATCGTTGTATAAGACGAGGGGGGGAACCGCAAACTACTTCCCTTGTATTTGCTGGAAACGCATTTTTCACACACCCACAAAAACCACCAAAAACACCCGAAAACGCGTTTTCCCGTGGTACAGTGTTAGGAGATTGCGTAAGGTTTTATTACTAGGCAATCCCCATTTTCACATAACACTAGGGAGATTCATGACAAAATTAGACCCGCGATTCATCGGCCCGACAAATCGCATTCAGACGCTTCGCAAGAGGGAGCAGACGATTCGCGTCGAAGCCGAGGACAGGGCGCGCGCAATGATCGCAGAAGAGCTTGCACAGGTGCGTCACGACATTGTTGCAGAGGTGCGAGCGGGCCGACAGGTGGGCATGAGCTACGCGGAATTGAAACGCGCCTACGGGACGAAGGATCACAAAACCATCGTGGAAATTCTCGACGGTATTGACATTCTCAAGCCAGAAACTCAGTACGTCATCAACGCGCCTGATCGGGAATTCGACGGCGGGAAAATCGTCGTGGGAATCATCGACGTCACGGCATGGGATGACAACGGGGAAACCTTGGGGCTGTCCTTCCCGCTGGAATACGTTGTGCTGAAAGCTGGCACGGACGACGAACAAATCCAGTGGGGTACGCCGTTTGCAGAACCGTTCCGCGATTTCATACAGTCCGTGCAGGGCGACCAAATCCGCAGCGCGTACCTTGAGGCAGAGCTTGAGAAAATCCGACAGGCTATTGCTTCTGAGCGTGCGAACGACTAGGGTAGAGACATGAACCCCAACTGGTTCGAAGTATTCGCAGCAAGCTATGACACACCAGCGTCAACAAACCAACAGGAGGAAAAACAGATGAACCCGTTTATGAACCCGTTTGAAGTAGGCGACCGCATTATCGTTTCGCGCCCGCAGAGCATTCTGAGCGGTCATGAGGGTGACGTGACCGCCACGACTGGCAGCAATTGGGCCACCGTCCGATTCGACAACGGCGCGCAGCACGAGTACAACGTTCGCAGCCTGTCGCACCTTCCGGTCAAGCCCAGCCCGTGTGACGAACCGCTCAAAAAGGGTGACCGTGCCGTCGTGAACGTGAACAAGAGCGGCTACGGCATTCGCGCCAACGTCGGGCGCAAGGGTGAAGAGGTGACGATCCAGTACGTCAACAACGCTGGCAGTGCCGCAGATGTTCGTTTCGACGACGGAAAACAGGCCAGCTACATGGTGAGCGAACTGACCCGGGTATTCGTCCCCGTCGATGAGCGGGCCGAACTGGTCAAGGCGGCAGAAGAGGCCACCCTCAAGCGCGCCGACAGGCTGCACCAGCAGAACGAGGCACAGCGCGCCTACGCCCGGGCGGAAATCGCCGTTTTCGACGCACAGCGGGCAATCCGCGAGTACGACGAAGCCCATCGTGAACCCACGTTTCCCGAAAAGCTGCGTGGTCTGGGAATCGGGGCTGTCGTCAAAGGCACCCGATTTTCTTTCGTGAAAACCGCCGATGACACTTTCGTGTCAAGCAAAACGGGCAACACGTACGGTTCCGAGAGTTTCCTGCACGGGTCGAAGTACACCATTCTTTCCGAGGGCGTGAAGGCATGAGCGTGCTACTCAAGGGTGATCGGGTGATCGTCAACCGTGGGGTTTTCTGCGGCATCGAGGGTACGGTCACCGGTTACGCTGGTGAAAGTCTTGTCGTGCATCGGGATAACCACGCCCCGGGCGGAAGCTGGGTGTACCGCCCTGACTACCTCACCAAGATCGTTGACGCTCCAGTGTCACTGGCCGGTAAGCGCGTCAAGCTGACGCTAGGCGAGTCGGTCGTCGTGGGCACTGTGCGCACTGTTCAATCGGCGTGGATGACTGTCGCGTTCGAGGGTGGAACCACCACGGGCAGCTACAACACGCAAGAGTGGACATACGAACTGCTACCCGAGCCGATTGTGCTGCCGACCGGGAAAAACGCGCTGGTCGAAGTCGGCGCTACTGCCTACCATTTCGACGGTAACAAGTGGCGTTTCGGTAATGGCAATTTCCTGTGGCCCTCTTCCCTCAAGGAAGAAGCGGAACGTAGACGCGACACATACCGCGTGATCTTCCCGGGAGAATAATCCCCAAAAGGGTAGACAAACCCCGCACGCTCCACTAAACTGAGAACACAAGCAAGGGAGGTGGTACCGATGTAGATACTCACTCAGGCAAACGAAGCCCATTCGTAGCCAACACCTATATTGAATATTGAATCTGTGTTTGATTGTTTTGTCTCGTCCACTGGCATTGCGACCGGTGGGCGGGGTTCGATTATCAACCATTGACACGAGGGAGTCACCATGAAATACACGCTGACGATTCACTACCCCACTCGCGGAGACCGCACCTACACTGTTTACGACGCAAAAACTGCAGCCAAGATCGTGGACATTGCGATTCGCGCGGGTAACCCGTTCACCATGCAAGCCAAGGTGGTGGGGTGATGAAAACTGTTTGGATCGTTGCCACGCAGGACTACGGCTACTCTGTCGAGTCGATCCACGAGACCGAGATAGCGGCACTGCGCCACGCTGTCAATCTGGGGTACCATGCCAAGGTGATGCCCATCGAATTCGGCACCGTCATTTCGGACGTGATCAACAAGTGAGCAAAATCGTAGTAGGCGCACGCGTGACCTACATTGCAGCCGACGAGGACAACAACATTGAGGCGCAGCGCGGCACGGTGATGGCGGTTCGCCAGCCGGTCAGGGGCAGTGTCAAGATAGACGTGATTCTTGACAGCGGAGTGACAATTAGCGGATGGGATGGACAGTGAGGAAACTAACAGCAATCATCGTGGCGGCACTCATGCTGGGCACTCTTTCAGCGTGCGGTGAACCGCTGGACAAGATCAAGGAAGAGGCGAAGTTCTCTCAGGTCTGCGAATCGTCGGGTGGTCGCGTGTACTACAACGGCATGAATGGCCAGATCGAATGCGACTTTACGACGGTTGACAAATGACAGTCAACATTCCGCGCGCACACAAAGCCTGTCACACCGAGCTACAGCGCACGATGTTGCGCAAGCTGGTCACGGCGGGTGAGGCTGGTATTCCCATCCGTGAGATTCAGCGGAACTATTCCAAAGGTCACATGACGTGGCATCAGTACGACACGTGGGAGGAAAAACTTAGGGCTAAGGGCTTCCGCCTGATAGAAAAAGCCGGTAGGGTTTACCTAACAGAACAAACCAAGGAGGATTAGACAATGCCAAGAACACGCACGCAGCGGCCTGAGGGATTCATGTCAGGTGCGCCCATCCGCTTCCTTGCGCCGCACAGAACCGATTACGGACAGACGGCAGCAATCGGACAGATTGGACTCATCTACAGCGTTGACACGTTCAGTGGCAACGTTTCGGTGTACACGGGTGGCACAACTGTGGACGGTGGTGACTTTACGCATTTTCCCCGCGTTCCGTACGACGACATTGCGCTCATTCCGCGCATAATCGAAGGTACGCCCGCCGACAACCGCAAGGATCGGCGCAACCTGCGAGCCAAGCTGACCAAGAGCCTTGACGCGTACAAGTCAATCGAGAACCCCACCGTGGCCGTCCGGTCGATCATCGAAGAACTGGAAGGGGCGTTGTCGCTATGACGTTTGCAATCGGTGATCGGGTTACCGTACGACAGGGCTACGAAAGCTCTTGGGAGAACCGCACAGGTGTGGTGGTTGATCCACTCGTTCCAGACTACAGCCGCCCCGTGACAGAGATTCGTTTCGACGATAACTTGAACGGCAACCGCGTTGAAACAAACCGTTTTTACACAAATCAGTTGGTTCTGATTGAGCCCGCTAAGCCGCCCAAGAACGATGCCCGCTCGCTGCGGGGTAAGATCGCCAAGCGCATCGAAGCGTACAAGGCGATTGAGAATCCGACAGTCGCAGTCAAGGCAGTAATCGAAGAGTTGGAAGGGGTATTGTCACTATGACATTCGCAGCAGGAGACAGAGTCCGCATGACTGACGGTGGCGCTATGGGCCGTGAGGGTGTCGTCGTCAGGCCCAACGATAATTACAACGCATTCGAGAGGGGCGGGGTCAGCACGGTACAGCTTGACGGTAACGACTACACCAACAACTACTACAACGACGCAATGGAGTTGGTCAAGCCCGCCAAGCCAAAACGCGGTGACGCACGCACCTTGCGCGCCAAAATCCAGAAGCGCATTGACGCTTACAAGTCAGTGGAGAATCCCACTGTCGCCGTGAAAGCCGTGATCGAGGAACTTGAGGGGGTGCTTGCACTGTGACCGCAGTAGTGGGAGACAGAATCAGGATTATCACTTTTCAGGGGGCAACCGTAGCGGGAGGTTATGGTACTGTCACTGAGGTGCTAACCGATGGAGTACACTACCGGGGTGCAGATCGGGACAATTTCACTGGCGACCATTGGTACGCTCACAACACGTGCTATGTGGTTGACAACCCGGAATCAACGGCAGTCCTTGACGCTGAACTTGACGCTCTGCTGTCAGAAGACGACACCGAAGAAAACCACGATGTTGTCACCTTCGCCGGTGACGTGATCGCCACCCAGCCGCCCACAGTTGAGCCGTACCGCCCTCGCGCGACGACTGACGCACAGGTGGGCGACCGCATCCGCATCACGCTTGACACGGGCGGGTCAGCGGTCGGCACTGAACACACGGTGACGCGGGTTATCCCTATGGACACGACAAGCTGGGACGACCCGGGAGTCATGTACGTCGAGTCGCCCAACGGCTTTGACTGGCACGCCAGTTTCGAGAGCTTTGAGTTCGTCAACGTCGAACCAGCCACGCCTTCGCAACTCAAGTTGCTGGTAGCTGAGAAGCGGGACGCCTATGCCGCCGCGCCTGACACGCTGGCCAAGAAAGTCGTGGTAGAAGAATTGAATTGGGTATTGACCCTGCTCGGCTGAGCGATTAAGCTAGCAGTATCAACCAACCAAGGAAGACACAGTGATTGACAGGGTAAAGTCAGTTTTCGGCTACATCGTTGTGGGCGTGATTCTGCTCAGCGTCGTGGCTTTTAGCTACAGCAGCCTGATCTTCGCGGTTGCGTTCTCACAGTGGGTGAGCGGCAAGTGATCGTCTTACTGATCGCCACCGTAACCCTTCCCTTACTACTCGTATTCGCCACCATTGGCGACTACATGAATGACAGGAGTTAGTCAATGCCTCATGCTTTTTCGATAGGTGATCGAGTTCGCGTTGTGAATTCGAGCCGCCAAACTTCTTTGCACTCTCACATCGGGGAGGAATTCACTGTCACGCGCGTCATGTTCTACAACCGCGACACACCCAACCGTGACGATTACGTTTCGGGTGATGACGGCCCATTTGATCGAGGCGTGTACGTCAGCCAGATTGAAATGGCTGGCCCTGTTGAACCCAAGACGCCCAGCGAGGTCGAGGCACGCCTTGCCATGTATGAGGCGTTGCCGAACAAGACGGTGGCTGTTCTGGTCATCATCGAAGAGCTTCAATGGGTTATCGGCGCACTGCGCCGCGCAGAGGCCACGCCTGACGATCTTGACACCGAGGCATCAGAACCCGACGAGTATTACGACGAAGACGAGGATGACGACTGATGCCGTACAGCGTAGGCGACCGAGTTCGCGGCAATGACAGAATTGACATTGGGCATCGAGGGCTTGAAGGTGTTGTGCGGCACGTCGAAAGCGGTGACCCTGATTACTTGGTCACGGTTGACTGGGGCGACAACCGCAACGGCACGTATTTCCAATACCGCCTTGACCTGATCACTGAACCGGCAACCCCCAACCCCACCCCACCCGCCGCACTCCCGCTAGTACGACAGATGCGCGAGGGTGATCGCGTTCAGATCAACGAGACAGCCAGCAGAGGCTACCGTGGAGAGATTGGCACTCTCGTTCGAGTCCACTATGAATCCAGCACTGAAAAATTGTGGGTCATCAGCATGGACAACGGCGCAGAATGGCGTTTCTACGAACGCAGCCTGTCCGTGATTGACACACCGACGCCAACACCTGTCGAGGTTCGGGCGCCCGGTGAATTCCGCGTGGGTGACCGGGTGCGGGTAAACCAATCTACTCAACGAAGCCGCTCTTGGGTTGGTGCGGAAGGGACTGTGAACGATGTTTTGTCAGAATATAGTGCCGTCAGCGGGCGCTCGACTATACGGGTTGCTTTTGACACCTCTCGCGGTTCGGGTACAGAGTCTTACCGTTGGCTTCCTTCCAGCCTAGACTTGATTGACGCAACAACGTCAACCGCCCCAGCGCCGCCCGCGCCCGCCCTGCCGCCGATTCGCCGTACCCGGGAAGAGGTGAACGCACGCCTTGAACAGTACCGCTCAGCCCCGGCTAGTGGCCTGTCCCGGCTCGCTATCGAAGAGTTGGAGTGGATTCTCTCATGACTAAATGGCTGGTCAAGGTACGTCGCTACACTCAGACGAACGGCGTCTATCACGAGTCAGTCGTGGACTCTGCCCCGTTCAAGTCGCACGCTCAGGCGATTGCTGACGGATACAACGAGGCGTACCAGAGCGACAATTATTTCGTAGAAGAATATGACGAAAGGGTTGCGCTTGCCAGCTACGAGCAGGTAAGGTTGATCACAGATCGAATGAGCGCAGCCGCTCGCAAGCTCACAGAAACGAGGTTCATTGATGACTGACCACAAAGTTGGCGACCGGGTACAACTCAAGGCGACCAACATGCACTACGGTAGCCAGAACTACGGTGGCCCGGGTGAAGTCGTCCGTGATACGGTTGACGGCTACCTGATCGTAGCCTTTGACAACTCGGGGTCAGTGGGCGGTTTCCGCCCCGGCGAAATCGAACCAGAGCAGAAGCCCATGCGCACGCGGGCAGAGATTGAGGCGAAGATAGGGGCCACTGAGGGGGCCTCAAACTATAAGTTCGGATTCAGAGAAGCACTCGAATGGGTGCTCAATGATTGACTTGACACTTCTCAGTCAACGAACGCTCAAGCGTCGATATCGGGCGTTGGCAACACAGGCGTATCGCAATGAGCGTGCTGGCTATTACAGCCTTGCCAGTGCCAAGTGGGACGCCGCAGCGAAGTACAAAAACGAACTACTCAAACGACTAATAGAAACCCAAGGGGGAACTAATGAAAAAAGCTCTAGTAGCAAGTACTACGTTCGCGGCAATGGCACTGGCTGGGGTGGCGTTTAGCGCTAGCCCGGCACAGGCAACCGAGCAGCCCGACCTGACCACGGTACTCTGGGAGGTGACTTCCACAACCGACGATGTTTTCCTGACACCTCAGGACTACATAGCACAGGTGCCCGGTGAAAATCTCGGGTTCTGGGACAACCCCACGTCGGGCCTCAAGTGTGGGGTCAAGTACCAAGCCGATTCGTACCCCACTGCCGAGGTTGCCAAGCTGATCGAGGATGGTCTGCTCTACGGTGGCGAAGACAACGGAATCGCGCAGCACTGGTACGTGTGGACTACGCCAGCCTGTGAGGTTGTCGTGCCGCCCGTAGAACCACCCGTTGTGGCTCCGCCCACTGATCCGCCCGTGGTCGTCCCGCCTGTCGAAGAGCCGCCCGTGGTTGTTCCCCCGGTGGAGCAGCCCCCGGTTGTCGTCCCGCCCGCAGTTGAGCCGCCTGTCGTGGTTCCTCCCGTGGCCGAGCCGACAGTGCCCGAAATGGTCACCGAGCAGGTTTCTGCTAAGGTAGTTCCGAACCGCCTTGCCGAGACTGGAATTGACATGTTCCCGCCAATTTTTCTGGTGTTGCTTTTCTCGATCATCGGTGGTAGCTTGATGGTATTCGGAAAGCGAAAGAGGGCGTAACTCGCATGAACGTAGACAACCTGAATCTAGTTGGACAACCGGGGCCATTCGGCCTCAAGGGGGGTATCGCCCCTGAGCTTGGTAGTGGCGTGCGGTCGGAAGATTTCACGCCACCTGAGCGGTTCAACGAAGAGCCGGGTGGTTTTGCTGGGGAAAGTGCTGTAGTGTCTAACGTGAGCTTGCTCTACGGGATGCCGCTGACGCACTTTTCACAGCAGCGCGAAGCTTTCTGGCACGCTCAAGAGGTGCGGGGGTTCAGTGATGAACCAGTGACATTCGTAAGTCACTGGCATTACATGGCTCCCTCGCTTTTCACCGCAACACATGACGGATGGGTGCAAGGCCCGCCGCTCAGCTAAAAAAACTTCCCAATTTTCGAATTTGGGTATGGACAATCTAGCTTCCATGAGCTAGGTTGGTAACTGTAAGAAACAAGCCGCCCGAGAGGGCAAAACAATCTGGAGGTTCATTTACATGACGAACAAGGTACTTCTCACCGCCAAGAACAGCACCCTCACCATCGAGGGCACCAGCACCAGCGAGGGTGGTTTCTACTCGGACTATCACTACGTGATCCCGACCGGTGCCAGCCGTTCGAGCGCGTTCCGTAAGTCGGACTTCGACGTTACCCCGCTGGTTGACCCCATCGTTCTGCCGACCGGCAAGAACGCCGTGGTTGCCATTGGCAACAACGTCTACCGCAAGTCCGGTGCGGGCTACGACGTGTGGTTCCTGTTCAACGGCAACAAGCGCACCACCGCCGTGCTGACCGAGAAGGCCAACGCCAAGGCCGACTCGTACCGCGTGGTTTTCGAGGGCGAGTAATCGCTCGGGCGGGGTCTAATCAGCCCCGCCCTCCCCGCCCCTGAGCGTCCATAACTCAGGGGTTTCACACCGGGTCATTGGTCTAATTGGAAAGACACGGCACCAGCCGGGACGAGCGTTCAATTCGCTCATGATCCACAGTAGTAATAGCAGTCTGGCCTATTCCTCGACAGATAGAGTAGCTCTCGATTCTGCAAAACCGCCCTGATACATCTGTGTACGTTCGGCAGTTGCGATCACTTTCAGGGATGCCAGCACCCATTCTTTTGACATTAGGAGGTCACTGTGCTTGAGCGCGCCAAAAAGGAACTGTCCAGTGTAGACGGCATTCTTGCCGCTATCTTCACCCTGTGTGTGCCGATCATCTGCGCTTACATCGGGTTCGGCAATGCCTAGAGAACCTTGGACTCCCGAGAGGGTTGCGTCAACCGCAGTCCGGCTCGGAATTTCTTCCCTTGATTTGCAAGATTCTCTTGCGCAGTGGGGCATAACTGCACTAAGCTCTAACCAGAGCCAATCAACATCATCTACCAAGGAGGTATCAGTGAGTCACGAGAGCAACATTCAGAATCTGGTCGAAGCGCACGCCCGTGTCGCATACGAGGGGGGCATTACCAAGGCGCTGCTCAACAGCAAGACCAGCATTCAGCTTGGCAAGGATGCCCGCAAGATCGAACGCGCGTACCGGGCGTTTATCGCCACCATGAACTTCTACGACCGCTACAACTTCGCCAACGAGGTCAAGGTGAACAAGGCCGACGACGGCACTTTCAGCCTCGAACTGGGTCGCGGTGGCGTCTACATGAGCGAACTGGTTGACAACTACATGTCACCCAAGGAAGCGCTGGCCGAACTGAACATCGGCATCATCCCGTGGATCGTCTACATCAAACAGGGTGCCCACCTTGTTCCGTCGACTGCCAAGGGAGCCATTCACACCTCCGTGATGGAGCGCCACGCGATCACCGTTCCAGTGCGCTCTGACGGGCGCGTGCGGGCCTCTGGGCTGGCTGACGCGCTGTACTACCTGATTGCCATGCAAGACACTTACAAGAAAGAACTGCTCGAAGCCATGCGCCGCGCCTCCAAGACCGCTGACGCGGCACGGGAAGCCGAGAAGCGCAAGGCTGTCCGTTCGGGTACCGGCGACTTCAACGGATTCTTCACGAAGCTCATGGACAAAAAGAGCGAGAACGTTGAGCGCATCGTGGAGAAGTTCGCCATTGCGCCTCACGGCCTCCGTTCCTCCCGCAACTGGGGCATTGAGGTAGAAACCGGTGGCGCACGTGGCGCGGTCAAGCCCGCTGGCTGGGACTCCCGTGCTGACGGCTCGCTGCGCAGTGCGTACGAAGACGGCGACCGCAGTGCAGACTGCCGCGAATTCGTTTCGCCCATTCTTCACTCGTTCCACTCCAAGGGACTCGAAAGCCTGACGGCCCACCTGTCCACGCAGCCGCAGAACGACACGAGCGGCATTCACGTGCACGTAGACGTGGACGACCTCACCCCGCGCCAGCTTGGCTCGCTCACGTACGGCTACAGTGCCATTGAGCCGCTTCTGGCGTCGAGCTACCAGCGCGAGGTTCGCACCTACTGCATGCCTCGCTCGCTCGGTGCGGTTCGTGACACCCTGCGTTCCAGCAAGACGGCAGCCACCAAGCACGACGTTTCGCGCGGTGACCGTTACCTCTCGCTGAACCTGAACGCCCTGAACCGTCACGGTACCGTCGAGTTCCGCGCAATGGGCCCGGTCTACGACTACGAATACCTGATCCGGTGGGCATACATCTGCCGCGAATTGGTGAACGTTGCCCGCGCCAACGTCAAGCAAGCCGAGTGGAACCGGGTCAACTCGTTCGAAGACCTGCACAAGCTGTTCGTAAAGTACGGCAAGGAAACCGTTGACGATTCCATGTCAACGATCACTGACGAGGACATTGAGGCCATGTTCACGAAGAACGAGCCGATCAACTTCTCGGCCCGTATGTCCGAACTGGTACTTGCCGGGGGCGAAGTCTAGGGGTAAGCTCGCAGCAAGAGGTGGTTCTAGTGGAGCAATGGACTAGCTAATTGCGAGTCAGACTCGCACCCACCGGGGGCGCAAGGGAATACGACCTTGCGCCCCACTAACACTTTCAGAACTAACAAAGGAGAATATCATCTGTTCAATCACCGGATTCAGCCTTGCAGAAGGCTCCAAGATCAACGCACGCGAACTGGCCAATGCACTGCTGAGTGAGGGCGAGGTTCGGGGCACCCATGCCAGCGGATACGCCTACGCCACCCGAAACGGCGCAACCGGCATGTTCAAGGCGGCTGTACCCGGCTCACAGCTTGAGCTAAAGGGGCTGCCCCGCAAGGCTGACAGCGTGATCATGCACACCCGTTTCGCAACCCACGGCCCGGTTGAGGTGAACGACAACAACCACCCGCTGCCGAGCATCGACAAGCGAATCACGCTGGTACACAACGGCGTTCTGTTCAATCATGACAGCGTGCGGGCAATCCTGACAAATGGCAGTCAACTGCCCGAGGTTGACTCGTCGGTTGCGGCTGAAATGCTGTCCGAGTACGGCACCGAAGGATTCTCGCTGATCGGTGGTGACGCTGCCCTCGCATGGTTCGACACCCAGACGGGTAACACCATTCACCTGTCGCGCCTGAACCACTCCCCCGTGTCTATCGCACGCCTTGAGGATGGGTCTTTCGTCTTCGCATCGACCGACAGCATTCTCGCCAAGGCACTCAAGCGTGTCGGCATCCGCTGGTTCGGTACATGGCCCAAGCCGTTCGCTGACCTGCAAGACGGCGACTACCTGACCATTACCAATGCCAAGGCATTCCAGCACGAAGACCTAGACTGGGATCGTGCTGCGCGTCGGTACAACCCCACATGGCGCAACGCCACGTCGGGCGGTCACGGAAACGCGACCAGCACGACGGCAGTCAAGGCTTCTGCGACGAGCCACACGCCTACTCAGAAGGCTCTGCCAGCCGCAAGCACCACAACTGGCTTCACGCCCGAACAGCCCGCCCTGCCCGCTACGGTGCCCGCTGAGGGTACAGTCCCCGCGTCTGGTGGATGGGCAAGCCCGCGCACCGATGCTGAGCGCGCATGGGCCGAGGCGTGGATGACCGGTGACGACGGATACGGTGACGATCCTGACGGTTGGTTCGATGAGAACAACAACTGGCGCACTGACGTTCCCGGGTCAACCGTGGACGAGGATTCCGCTTCTATGGTCATGGGTGGTTCGTTTGACGACCGGTTTTATGTCCTCGACCACGATGGTGACTATCAGGGACAGACGACACCTCAGGGGCTGGCCGCTATGCTTCACTGGTGGGGCGAAATGAGCAACACCGGCGCGGGTCTGGTGGATGACGGCGAGGCGACGTGGGTCAACCACTTCCGTGACGTGGGCGAGGTTCTGGCTGACGGTTCGCTGTCAAGCTGGCTCAAGGCTCCCGAAATGAGCGAAGATTTCGATAAGGACGTACTGGGTGGATTCGCATTCGTTCGCTCGGGCCTGAGCATCCTCCAAAAAGTCTCGGCTTGATCTAAGCCTTGCGCTAGGGGGTTTGCATGAGTAATATCAAGACTGTGATCGGCCTGATAGACGTATTCGGTTACGAAGATGACCAGTACGACATTCTGACCGGGATTCGGTTCTACAACGAACGACAGGAGAGTGAAAGCTATGACGACACGGACTAAGCAATACCAGTTCGACCCTGAAATGATTAGCAAAGTCGTTACCGTCGAAGTGATCGAAGGCGAAAAGACTGTATATCAGGCTACGGGAGTTCTTAGCGGTTACCTCGACACGGCAAACGGTCACACGTTCATTCAGCTACCCGGGATAGACCCCAACCGCGAATTGGCACATGCGGGTCAACACTTCTGTGTCTGGTGGAACAAATAGATGCCCGGCACCATGACGCGAACGTGCTTGTGTGGCAAAGAGCGTGCGGTCAGCCCGACGCACGGCTTCTTTGTCTGCCCCAACTGTGACTTGCCCCAAGAGGGTGAGCGCAAGGGGCGCAAGCGGGAAAAGACCACTGCTGACCACCGGTTAGCGCTAGAGACAACGAGACAGCTAAGGGAGTGGTATCCAGAATGATGACTGACGAGCAGTACGCGGAATGGCAGTACGAGCTTTACCGCGACGAGCAGCAAGACGACTACCGCGAAGACGAGGAAGAGGAAGATGTTGATTGATGAAACTCGATACACCAAAAATCGCATCGTCCTAGCCTACGCTGAGATTCGCTACAACGTGGGTCTGTTCGTAAGCCGATTCATGGAAGAGCGCGGCATGACAGAAGGCGTTTGGCGTCCTTTGTTCTACTGGGCTTACGGCAGTGAGGGCAGGTACAATTGCCTGATTGAGCCTGAGCTTGGCAAGCGAATCCGAGAAGAAACCTTGCAGCAATTTTTCATGTATCTTTCCCAGTACAAGGGAAAGGGTAGTTACGTGGGTCACTTCTACTGGAGCGTTCCAGTTGCCTACCAGATTTCGAGTCGTCTGAAATTCGTTCAACGCTGGGTGAAGAAACAGAGCATGACAAGATACAGGAGAAACAAAGAGCTATAACCGTTAGGGGGTACACTGAGCATGGATGGAACTTGGATTCTAGGTGCTTGCCTGTGTGCCCCCTATTTGGGCTATCTGGCGATCAAAAATATCGGTCGGTACCTGTACCCACCGGCAGAGGAACTAGAGCCTGACACGAGCGTGTACGGCACGCCCATCCTGTACACTCATGTAGGCCCGCTACAACCCAAAGGCATTATGACTGACACCACTGACAATTCCGCGCCAATGACTCTCACTGACGAGCAGCAAGCGGCAGTAGACGAAATGGTTGCCGCACGAGCCAGCGGTGGCGCTCTGCTGGGCGCGGATATGGGAACCGGTAAGACGGTGATCAGCGTGGCGTTCTGCCAAGCGGTAGACGCCAAGACAATTCTCGTTATAGCACCCTTGCAGACGATGGGTGCCCCTGACGAGGGAGGCTGGTGGGGGACGTTTGACCAACAAGGATCAACGCTCCCCTTCCGGCAAATTGACAGCACGGAGTCAGGAAAGCAAGCGCTCGCTGACTACCAGTGGTCAGTACCGGGAATCTACTTTGTCGGTCAGGAATACTTTGTGCGCATCGGGCAGGACACTGTTCCGGTCATGATTCGCAAGGACGTTCCCAAGCTCAGCAAGAAAACCGGCAAGCCATTGACAAAACAGGTTGACAATGGTACGTGGTCAACGGTGAAGCCTGACGTGGTGATCTTTGACGAGGTGCACCGGGCGCAGTCGGTGGAATCACGCACGCACGCGGTTCTGATGCTGGTTGACGCGGCTTTCAAGATCGGTGCCAGTGGTACTCCCACCGGAAACAGCTTTGACGGCGCATACGCGGTCTGCAAGTGGATTTGGCCGCACCTCGCAGAAGCCAACATCTACGACTGGCGCGCAAAGTGGGCAAAGGTCAAATATAGCCCGTTCGCGGTCAGGAATCAGGAAACCGTAGGTGAGCGCGTCGAGGGTGCGTACTTCAACTCCCTGCCGTGCTATATCCGCATCGAGTCGGATGATGACTTCAAGATTGATGACCAGATCGTTCTGGTAGACCTGTTCCCCGAGCAGAGGCGCGTATACGACGAGCTAGACCTGCAAATGGTCGCGTGGATCAACGACAACCCTATGGTCACAAAATTGCCTGTGACGAAGCGCGTGCGCCAACGTCAGGCCACTTTGGGCATGCCCTCTATCCGGTGGTTTACTAACCCGAAAACGGGAGAGCAAGATTTCGAGGTGACGTTTGACAACGACTGTCAAAGTTCAAAAATCGAAAAATCGTACAAAATTTTGGAGCAGGATTTCGAAAACCTCCCTGCACTGATTTTCACAGATTCGCAACTTTTTGCCAGAGTGTTGACGTGGCGACTGAACAAGCGCTATGGTGAGGGTGTAGCCCGTGAGTGGAGCGGAAAAATCACTCGCAAGAAAAGGAACGAAGATAAAAAAGCGTTCATTGCGGGTGAGTACAAGTACATGGTGGCAGTAATCGCTGCGGCTGGTACTGGTACCGATGGACTCCAGCTAGCGACCGACAACATGCTCTACATGTCGGCCAGCGACAGTAGAATTGACAACTTGCAGTCAATGAAACGGCTTGCACGACGCGGCCAGAAGAGCGCGCTTGTGAAAATCCGTAGGCTGCATGCGGTCGATACAATCGACTCGGGACAGCACAGCAAGCAAGCTGAGCAAGCCTTGGCAATGAACCGTAGTCTCAAGAGAAAAATGAAACTGAATCGCTAATTTCCATGCTAAGGTGGTGCGTGAAGTTTTGCAAAATCCACCTATGGAAAGGTTGTTTTATGCCAGCAAATGTCCCTACAAACGCTGAGTTTGAGGAACTTTCAGAGCGCGTTGAAAATCTGGAAGAGGCTAACGCCGATCTTCTGGAACGTGTAGAAGCTCTGGAAGAAAATGACACGGAGGAACCGCCAGTCGATCCTCCAGTCGATCCTCCGGTTGTCGTCACTGCGTCAATTTTCTCCAACCTCGTGCCCACCAACCTGACCGATGCCGACACGGTACCGATTGAGCTTGGCACCCGGTTCAGCCCGAGCGTCAATGGAAAAATCCATGCGCTCAAGTTCTACAAGGGTGCCGCTGCAAATGGTGGCACTCATCTTGGCCGACTGTGGTCAACTGCCGGTGTGAAGCTGGCAGAGGTCACGTACGCCAACGAAACCGCCTCTGGTTGGCAGTCTGCTGCCCTCTCTACGCCCGTAGATGTGGTGGCTGGCACTGACTACGTGGTTTCCTATTTCGCCCCTCAGGGACGCTACAGCGCCACGAGCGGGGCACTTGCCTCCCCGGTCACTGCCGGTCAGCTTGTCGCCAAGCGTGGGCGCTACCTGTACGGCGCAAACGGTGGCTATCCTGTCAACGAATCCAACGCCAACTATTTTGCCGATGTGGAATTCGAAGCGACCGGTGCGACGACGCCAACAAATCCCACTACAGGAATTCTCAACCTGCCGCGCAAGCCGTGGTATGGTGGGCCTTCCTACTACCAGCAGTTTTCCAAGGCGGTAGCTGCGGGGTGGACTAACCCGGCATTCTTCCCCATTGCTGTGTACTTTGGCAAGCCCTCGCATGCAGGGCAACTCAAGGCAGCAGGGATCAACACGTATCTTGGCGCTGAGCATGACGGCTCGGCAATCACCAGCATCACCGGTCTGGGCGTGTCTGTAATCGCTCAGCTTGAGTGGACGAGCGCCGAAGTCGGATCAACTGCGGGTGTCGTAGGCTGGCACACGGACGACGAAATCGAAATGAACGGCAGCTATCCGACAGATGCCGCACGCCTAGCTCAGCACAAGGCAGACGTAGCTAGTGCGCGTGCGAAAAACGACGGTCGGTTTATCAATACCAACTACGGCAACGGCGTGCTTGAAACATTCTGGGCACCCGGCACCATGCCCCAGTATGTTGCGGTCGATGACTTGACAAGCGTCGATAAATATGCATACACCTCACCGGCTGTCAACTATGAGTTCAACCGTTCTGACGCATTCCTGTCAACCGGCAAGGCTGCGGCATCGGCTGGTGCATACGGTTGGCAGCAAGACCAGATGGAAAAATTCTCCAACCACACTAAGCCCAACTGGGTATTCGTGGAAACGGCTAAGCCCATCCTGATCGAGTCTGGAGCCAAGGTAATCACCGGGGCACAGATCGAGGGTGCCGTGTGGAATTCCATCATCCACGGGGCGGCTGGGGTGCTGTACTTCCAGCACAGCAACGACGGCAGCGGCACGTACTCGCTGATCACCGGGCCGAACATTGCCAAGGTGACGGCAGTAAACGCGGCTGTTCAGGCGCTGGCACCAGTCCTCAACACGCAGTCCTACGTCTGGAACTTTGGCGCAGGGCTTGACACCATGCTCAAGGTGAAAGATGGTAGCGCATACATCTTCGCCATGACGGACGGCTCTACGGGTAGCAAAACCTTTACGCTCCCCGCTGGCGTCACCGGAACGACCGTGGAAGTGCTGGGAGAATCCCGAACGCTGACCGTGACCGGTGGAAAATTCACTGACACGTTTGCGTCAGAAGCAACGCACCACAACTACAAAATCACCCTGTAAAAAGTTACGGAAAACACGGGGGCCACGCTTGCAAAGGCGTGGCCTTCTGTGTAACTATAGAGAACTAAGAGAAAGCGAGGGCACTACGACTATGCCAGAGACACGACACGTAAGCGAGACTGAAACTCTCGTGATCAAAGACGACACGATTACTTTCATGACTCGTCAGGCAGTCAGCGGAATCGGTACGCGCTCACGTATACCGTGGACTCGCTGGCGCACAGTCCGAAGCGATATCTTTAGCTGGAAATCTGGTTACCTCAACCACTACACTTTTGCCCGGGGAAATGGGCGAAAGTATTTCCTGAACGTTACCAACCGCCCCCATGTAGGAATTCAGGGTTTCGTCCGTGACGAAGTTCTGGCAGAAAAAATCGGCGTACCAATGGAGGGGTGGCGCACCGATGCGTTCACCCGCGCCTTGTTTCACGAGTCGTACCCGCTTCTCAGGGAAAACCCTGAGTGGAAAGCCACACAGGGGGCAACCAAGCTGCTGCGTGCGACCGACCTTGGCGTTGGTGTGCAGCAAATGTTCGGCAAGGCACGACGCACCGACCAGCTAGAAGATGCCGTGCTTGGCGCTCCGCTGTCAAGAGTGGTGTTTGTGTCACAGTTCCGTGGCCTCGTGAATCAGGGCGAGCTTCTTGACGCGCTGGTGTCAAGCTCTTTCAACGTGGACTCGAACCAGACTTCTTCCGCTTACCTGCGTAGTCTCAGAAAACTCATCTATGACATGAACTACGTGACACGCAAAAACCTGCTCATGGCTAACGGTCGGAGAATGCTGGCGACGATCAGGGACTGGCGGTTGCTCATGGAAACGCAACCCGACTGGTACCCGCGAGGCCGTCACGCCGACTGGGACTCCCTGCGCTCAGAAATCTCACAGGCACAGCGGGGTATTCCTTATGTGCAACCGCTGCCCGTACAACCCAGCACCGGGCTTGCTGAGTGGGAAGCTGCGTTGCTCAGGGAAGAGCCTGACACGTACCGGGTAAATGTGAACCCCACTCGTCTGGCGATAGTAGACGAAACACATAGCTGGAACAACATTTCCTTTGCGACACCGGGCGCTCCCCCACCTGCCGGGGCTTACCGCACTGTGACTAATCAGGCGCAAATGTGGAGCGACCACTATCGGGGCGCGGCTTTTGACCTTACTGCTATGGGCGAGTCAATGGCCCGCATAGGGGTGTCAGCGTCCGAAGTGCAAGCGGCATTGAATAGTTCTTTACGCTTGACAGAGGGACAGCCGTACCCTATCGTTAGATAAAGCAAATCATTCTAGGAGGTAGAAAAATGGACAAGGATCAGATCGAACGCGAGCAGTTCGAAGCATGGGAACGGATCATGAAAGAAATGAACCCGACCCCGCAGTACGCGCCGAACGACTAGCCTGTGGTAGACACAAGAAAACTGGTTGAAAGATGCGCTAAGGGCCACAAGTTCACCGAGGAAAATACCGGCTGGAAAAAAGGCAGCACCCCAGCCCCTGTCAGGTTCTGTAGGAAGTGCAAGAAAGCGGCAGACGCAGCCTACCGGGAGCGCGCGAAAGACAAGATCGCACAGTACCGTAAGGACAATGCACAGAAGCACGTAGACTACTGGCGTGAATGGTCACGCAAAAAACGTGCTAGTATGACAGTCGAGGAAAAACGGCAGCACTATGCCGAACGTCATGCGAGGGAATCGGGTATTGAAATGGCCAAAAAAGACCCACTGCAATACTTGAAACTCGAACCCGACGCGGCTAAGCTGAGTGATGAGCTAAACTTCCAAGTCGATAGGGTAGACGAGGTTGACAGGTCGCGGCCAAAATGCGAGGGCAACCCCGGGCCGTACATGGACTACCCAGAAGACCGACCACCGACCGTAGTACAGGCAATGAAACTCTGCTATGGCTGTCCCATTCTGGAGCAGTGTGCAGCGTACGGGGCCAAGCTCAACGAGGGTGACAATCAGGCCGATGGTGTCTGGGGTGGCGAGGTCTACAAGAACGGAGAAAAACTTTATGGATAAGCGTGTAAACGCTATTGCGGAAGTGCTGACCAGTGTGAAAGACTGGCCTAACATTCCGCATGGAAGACAGTACGCAGAAGCGTTGGCAGTAGTCGCGTGGATTGACAAACAGACGGAGGCAAAGTAAATGGTAGCTGCGACAGCAGAAAAAGCACCCCAGATTTATGGGCTGATCAGCACAATCAGTCACGAGGCTGGGGGCCTTGAGCCGACCAGCAAGGCGGGTCTTCCCTTCCCGTTCCGTGGCGTTGACGGGGTTGTGAACCACGTTGCTGGCCTCATGCAGAAGCATGGTGTCATCGTGGTACCCGAGGTGGTTGAACACGTCGTCACGCCCCGGGAAATTGGCAACCGTGTCGTCAAGACCACCACCGTTACCACCCGGTTCACGTTCTACGCCCCCGATGGTTCGAGCGTTTCCGCAACGACCGCTGGCCTTGCCGATGACTTTGGCGACCGTTCCACGGCACAAGCACAGTCGGTGGCGTTCCGTATCGCTCTTCTCCAGACGTTCACCCTGCCCACTCAGTCGCCTGAGCCTGAGCAGACCGGACAGGCTGTTGACGATGAACTGTCAAAGATGCCCGCGCAGAAGGCCGCTCCGACTGACAAGCCGCAGACAAAAACGGATGCCAAGATCGAAGAGACTCGCGCACGCATCACGTGGCTGATCACCGAGGCGAAGATTCTCACTGGCGAGCAGGTCAACGCTGCCGGTGACGAAATCACGGGCAAGTCGCGTGCGGTCTGGACAAAATCTGCGCCTGACCTTGCCAAGGTTCTCGCGGCTCTGGAAGTCAAGTACGCTGAGGCGATCAAGACTTTCACCGACGCAGCCGAGGCTAAGTAGTGTCGCGCCCTGAGTTAGCACAGTATGTTGGCGAAGGTGAGGGCAAGGGGCGCGCCTACAAGCACCCGTTCAGGAAACTGGACACGGGGAAGCCACTGGTGGTACCGTCCGTCACGACGATCCTCAAGCTGGAGGCTAAGGACGCTCTAGTACAGTGGAGCGCTGACAAGACGCTTGAGTGGTGCGTGGTGAACTGGAATCTTCTGGGTTCCCGCTCCCCTGAGGACGCGTACAAGTCTGCACGTTTCCGCTGGCGTGAGGTGCGTGACGAGCGTGCCTTTGTCGGTACCGGTATTCATGACACAATCGAGTCAATCCACACCGGAGGTTGGGACTTCCCGACACTGGACAGGGAGCAATCCCTGATCATGCTGGAGTGGGACAAGCTGAACGAAGAGTATGAGATTGAACCCCTCATGTCAGAGTTCACGTGCTGGTCGCTGGCTCATGAGTACGCTGGTACCGCTGACGGTCTGTGGAAATTCACGAACCGACTGACCGGTGAAACGTTCATTGGATTCATTGATTTGAAGACCAGCAAAAATGTGTGGGACGCTCACCGCATGCAAATTGCAGCACTCGTACACTGTGACGTGGTGATGCGCAAGGTAGTTCCTGACGCGGTTCGCAACTCCAAGGGGGAATACCCTGAGGGGACGTGGGTTGAAGAGCCGATGCCCCCGTGGGACAATCTCAAGCTGGTTCACTTGCGTGCGCCTGAGTTCGATGACCTCGGACGGGTGACGCAAGAGGGCAAGCACGACCTGATCGACGTGACAGAAGATCATGACTTGTGGTTTGAGGAATTTCTCGGCTACCGTAGCGTGGCTGCAACCCAGCAGAAGCGTAAGGATCGAGAAAAAGAGCGCGAGTCAAGCAAGTACGGCAGTTTCTAGGCACGAACTATCTGCTAGAGTAGGTAGTCCAAACAGTATGGAGGATATATTTTGAGTATCAAGGGTGAAATCACCGGGCGTGTCGTCGCTGAGGCAGAGGACAAGACGATCAGCGCAAGCTTTTCCGTTCTGGAGTTCCCGCTGTACTCTGACCGCCGCGTAAAGAACCGCGACACGAACGAGTGGGAGTCCGACCCCAAGGGCACCACTAAGCTACAGGTGGCGCTCAAGTTCGACACGCGGGATGCGTGGCTGGGCAAGATCAAAAAGGGGCAGGTTCTCAAGGTCACCGGTTCTTTCTTTGAGCGCGAGTTCGACAAGAAAGACGGCACCAAGGGGCGTTCTCTCCAGACTGACTTTGTTGAGTCGGTCGAGGTAGTGTTCGAGCCTACGGATGACAGCAGCGCGTCAACCGGCGACGGCTTCGCGCCAGACAGCGCCGACGCCAGCTTCTAAAAATGTGGTGCCTTTCGTCTAGGGAAAGGCTAAGTGGGTAGCGCACCCAGCCATAGGTAAAAGGGCGACGGCCCGGACTGTAGCTCAATCGGAAGAGCGGCCCTAAGTCGGGCAGGGACGTGGGTTCGATTCCCGCCAGTCCACAAGATAAACCCCGTGAAGAATATACGCAACTAGATATAAGCCGCGACAGGCATTCAGAACCGGTACTAGTTAGGGGAGCAGTTGATCAGGGAATTCGTAGAGTCACGTTATGGTGACGCTAATGGCCGCATGAGCATGTGGTGGCGCAAGGATGCGGGCGCAACTCCCTACAATTCTTCCCGGTGGTACAGCTACCCCAATGACATTGACAAATTGCTGTCAGATATCGAGTCGTTCGCAGACAAAGACGTCTGCATTACCACGAGCCTGTACGACTCTGACAAGCGTACGCCAGAACACGCCACGGTCACACAGTCAGTATGGATGGACTCGGACACGTGCGAAGGTTCCAACTACCGCCTTGAGCCTACGTGGACTGTCAAGACTTCCACTGGCCGGTGGCAACACCACTGGGACTTGGTAGAAATCGTGCCCACCGCCATTGCGTCAGAAATCTCTCACCGCATGGCTATTGCGCACGCCGACCAAGGCGCTGACCCTTCCAGCTTTCCCGCCAACAAAATCATGCGGGTTCCCGGTACGAGCAACACCGGTCACGGTTTCCCTGAAAAGGTTGAGGGCTACTCAAATGGCTCACTGTACACTGCCGAAGAGTTGCTTGAGGCGTACGGCGACATTGAGCTAGACGCCAAGACCCGTGTACCTATCCTCGCTGGCCCTGTACCCACCGTAGAAACGCCTGACAGCCTTCCCGAGTATGGAACAGCGCTGGAGAAAATATCGGGCCGCACAATGGAACTGGCGCTCGCTGAGCCTAAGGCCGACCAAGACCGTTCACGTCTGCGCTACAAGCTTCTGCTCGAACTGATGCGGGAATTCCTGACGTTCGAAGAGGCCTTGACAATCGCATGGCACGCACCTGCCGCACGCAAGTGGAGCCAAGACGACCCGCGCGGGCTGGCCGGTCTTGTGATGGAAGCTCGCAAGGCACAGGCTGAGGTGGAGTACGAAACAGGACAGGCGATTGAGCCGTACGATCCTGACGAGGTAACCGCAGAATCCCCCGTTGTCGAGCGGGTGTCATTGCTCACCGACAAGGAGCGCTACGCCATATCAGGCATTATGCATTTTGTCAAGCGCTACGCTGCCGCTGCCGGTGACCGGGTGCCGAAACAGAACCTGCCCTATGACTTGATCAACGGATGGACGGTACTCTCCGCTGCCATGTGTGAGGTAGGGTACATTCCCCGCAAGAACAGCCGTGAGTTCTTGAACATGTATAGCATGACAATCGGTGACACCACCACGGGTAAATCTCAGGCTCGCAAATTCATGCTGGCTGTGCTAAGGGAAATCTTCTGCGCTGACAGCGGGTTCAACATCGGTGGAAACACCTCACCCTCTGCGCTCGGTGACAAGCTAATCGAGCGTGACGGCAAGGTGTCATTCTTCAACAAGGATGAGGCCCACGGCGCGCTCAAGACGTGGACAGGTCAGGACTGGACGACCGGCCTTCTGGAAGACCTCGCGGAACTGTACGACGGTGTTGTGCCACCCCAGTTGCGCAAGGGCAATAAGGAAACCAGTGGAAAATCCGCTAAGACCTACTTCCTGATGCACCTGATGGGTACGCCCAAGGCCATGCTTGAGGCTATGAACCGTGACCTGTTCGGTACCGGATTCTTGGCCCGGTTCCAGTGGGCAATCGGTGAACCGCGCGAGGTGAGCTACAGCGCAATGGAAGAAAAGGATGAGTCAGAAGAGGTTCAGCCAGTATTCGACCCGACCGCACGCAGCTTCGCAGCAGAGCTTTACCACATGCGTAGGAAAATCCAGCGCGACGCGGGCCGCTACAGCGTGCCCATCCGAATCACTGCCGACGCGCGTAAGCGACTGCAAGATGCAAAGTGGGAACTGATTCAGAAGTACGAAAAGGATGCGAACTGGGAAATCCTAGAACCTTCGTTGGTTCGTATGGGCGTGACAATCCGCAAGGCTGCCTCGCTCATGGCAATGGCAGACGGACGTAGCCAGATTGACCTGACTGACGTCCTGCTGTCACTGGAAGCCGCCGAGGACTGGATCACCAACCTGACAATCGTGGCTGACCAGATCAGTGCAAGCGACTGGCAGCGGGCGTGCGACGAGATTGAAGAGTTCGTGCGTGAAAAGGGTGGCAGTATCAAGCGAGAGCTTGTCATCCGCAGGTTCAAGCATATAGAGTTGAGGTTCGTGCAGGGCTACCTTGACTCGCTCTACGCGCAGGGTCGCCTCCGCGAGATTGACGGCACGGGTCGAGCCAAGTACATTGAGTTGAACGTGAAAAAGGATGACAAGTAATGGATCGCTTTACTTATTTGCGTGATGAAACCGAGATGGAAACATGGACGCCACGTTATATGTGCAATGATTGCGGGGTTGTACTGTGGATGATGAGCGTAAAAATACATAATGAATGGCATGATAAATTGGAGGACAAGTAATGGCCGAAGAGCTTTGGTGGGGTATCAAACCTGTTCATGACGAATCGCCGTGGAATGTTATTGCATGGTCTCATTGGAGTCAGAGGGATGCTGCGCAAGCTGCTGCCTATAACTCTGAGCGTTGGGGAAAATGGGAAGTTTGTTTGACTGAGGTAAAAAATGGAGGAAGTAAATGAGCAAGCCGCGTAAGATTATGGCCCGAGGGCTGACCGCTAGTGACCGGGGGAAGGTCATCGAGTACCGTGACGTATCGTTCAAGCCACACAAGGTGCGGGTTGACAGCGTTGGGTACGAAGAGGGTAAGACTGTGATCACCTTCACGACCACGGTTCGGATTCCGAACATGCTGGAAATTGAAGTTTTTGACAAGTGACTCACATAAAACTGCTCAACCTCTGGCCGTACCCACTTGCACCAGAAGACCTTGAGCTAGTCAAGCAAGCTAAGGCTGCGCTGGATTTGGACGTGCAGCTAAAGCCGAGGGGGGCGGTGATCGGAGGTGAGGGGAGGATTCTTGCGCTGCGAGAACCGCCCCCGTGGATCACATGGGACGGCTACGCTCTGGTGCGTGACCCTGAGAACCCGGGGGCCATGCAAGCCGCCCTGAGGTGGGCCGCGACTAGCGAGACTGACCCGAGGGCAGTGACACAGCTTGGTCAATTGCGAGGGTTGTTGGGTGGGGACGTAAAAGAGCTTGACCCGAGACAGATTGCGCGAGAGAATATGAGTAAGAACTTGAAGCTAGACCGAGGGATTGGGGTTACATTCAAATGAGCCGAGTAGATAAGCCGGTACTCAGGTGCGACCGTTGTCAGCGTACCACCGAGGACACGAGTGAAATGTTTCGCTTTGCAACCCTGTCTCACTATCACATGAGCGGGAAAGACGAGTGGGACTTGTGTCCCGATTGCTGGGGATTCTTCCGAGCATTTATAGAAAATGAGTGAACCGCAAATCCTCACCCCCGGTCGCCCCGCAACTGAGGATGAGGTAACCAAAAACGTAAAGGCCACCCGGCAAAGTCTCATTGACAACGGGTGGTCAGTTTTGTATGTGGGGTACTCCAAGGCTTACTTTCCACCGGAGGTTTACCAGTCGGGTGACAACGAAGGTGAAGAGCATGGCGAGAAGACTGTCGAACAGGTGTGGATAAATGCATTCCACCCCGACAGGAAGCGCACGCTCAACGTCACGTACTACAACGACGGCTTCGAACTGTGCAGGTGGAACCCCGGCACCACGTTCCCCGGGTACTTTGTTTCCGCCCGGGAAATGGGAGAGTTGATAAAAGGCTCGTGGAACGATAAGCTGCCCGATGAGCAATGGAAGCAATGGAAAGCTGACCGGGCCGCAGAGAACAAGGCGCTACGTGACGCAGCAGCAGAGCGAGCGCGACTAAGGAAAGAGGCAAAGGAAAATGGCAGTCAGTAGTGTGCAGCAAAAGCTCAAAGAGGCAGAAGACGAACTAAACGCCGCCCTTGATGACTTTGAGAAGGTTAGCGTCTTGTACAACAGGGCTGACGTTCGTGTAACTGATGCCTTGAGGTGGGTTCAGTCACTGAAAGAACAGGTAGAACAGTGACCTTCCTCTGGGGATTTGACTTTGGTGAGACAACTGGCATTTCGCTAGCGACCTACACCGACACGGAGGCATATGCTTTGCGCGCATGCTGGGAAGTCCACAACGGCCTAGACGGATTTGTCGAATGGTATGAACAATTCGGTGGCATCGGACGGGCAGACAAGGTTGTCGCGGAGAAGTTCGTCGCGCGTTCCGGTCAGGACTTCGTACCCGATCTTGTAGGAGTGCCCCTAGAAGGCGCTCTGGCGGCTCTGTGGCGCGGTGAAATCAATTGGCAGACTCCCGACCGCAAAGGCAAAGCTGGCCTCTTAGACAGCATCCTACGGGCGCACGGGTTATGGCAGGAGCCACCGGTAGACCACGAGGACAGCCGGGACGCAAACGATGCAATCATTCACAGCTTGGTGTATCTTAGAGACTCTAACCACTTCCCCACACTGCGGAAGTACTTTCGGAATGAGGTATCGAAATGAGAAAGACCATGACCCGCCGTACGTCAGCGCGTAATGCGGGGGCGGAAGAGAATCATGTGCCACGCTGTTCGGCGTGCGGGAAGGCGAGCTACAAGTCAGCCCACCATGCACGACAGGCAACCCGCAGTGCTGGCAATCGCATTCGCGTGTACTGGTGCCCTGACGGAAACGTCTGGCATGTGACCAAAGAGAAAATCGGCGCACGCTGGTAGACATAGAAAAGCCCCACTCGCCTGATAATTTGCGAGTGGGGCTTTTCTGTTAGATCGTTCACCTAACCTTTCAACTGGCACTTACGTGGGCCGGAAAAAGATTAGACGAGAGGCGGGACTACTCCACCGGCATTCTCGATCTTGCGAATCTGGCTTGCGGTGATAGCGTTCTCCACGCTGATCACAGCGCCAGTGGTGCCGAGGGCAGCAATAACGATGGTTACCCACTCGGACGGGGTAACCGAGCCACCGCCACCGGAGTCGGCAGTGAGCGAAGCGCCTAGCACGATGAGTGCAGGGACAAGGAACGCGGCAATAGCCTTACGGTATTCAGCGAGTTTTGCGAGGGTCATGATTCTATTTTACCTTACTGGCAGGAAGTACAATCGAGTGCTTCCATCGGATCAATCGGACATGCGTAGCCGTCAACGACGGTGAGAGTTTCGTTTTCCATAGGGTATCTATCTTACACCCGACTAGATCGCACGCAAGTCGTTGGTGGAAGCTCGTTTTACCCCGCGCATCCAGCGTCCACACTCGCACTGGTACTTGCGGTACGTGCCCGTTCCGGTGTAAGCTACACCCTTGTCGGTAACGTTCTCCGACCCACAAGTGATACAGGCCATTGACTTTCCGCTGACAAGAGCCGCGTTGGGGTGGGAGTTCGTCATCCACGGTTCGAGCTTCGCGTACAGGTCGATCAGCAGGTGCACGTCTTGAAGCTGGTAGGTCTTCATTTCTTCCCATGCTTCAGCGTCGCCAGCCATGCACTTCACCCACAGGTCGAAGCCGCTGTGCGATACCTTTGCGCCAACGCCTAGACGCTGGGCAACGTAGTCCAGCTTGTTTGACGGGAAACGAAACTGGCTCTTTACCACCCGCATGAGGTCAAGCTCTTTGTAGGGCGAGGGCGGAAGCATTTCAGCCTCAAGCATTTCGCGCTTCATGTGCTTGGAGTCGAACCCGGCAGAGTTCCAACCCATCACTGCGTCTGCCTCATCGAGTAGGGCGTGCAGGTCGGCAATCATATTCGTCTTGCCGTCGTGGAAGCTGGAGCGGAAGATAATCTCTTCCGGTGCGTCCCCGAGCCACCGCGCACCGAAGCACAGCATTTCAGTAGAGTTGACAAGCTGGTTCAGCCCGACGTTCTGATCCCACAGCCCCCACACGTATGCGAGGTTGGGTGCAGTCTCGATATCCAGTGCAAGGATGCGAACACCGGTTGCCTCCAGAGCCACAAGTGCCCCTGACTGGCGCTCAGTGGCCTTCTGCGGGTGTTTCAGGTGTCGGCGGATACTCGCCTCGTTCACGCCAATCAAATCGGCCCAGAAAGCCTTTGACGGCCTCCCGTCAATAACTGTTCCTGTGCGCTTTTCGTAATTGCACGCTTTACAATTGGACATAAGCCCCTCTCGTGTCAAGCTAGACTAGCACATTAGCGCCACTGTGGGCGCATGGGTACCCCGGGCGGGTCGGGGATAAGGTTCTCCAGAAGCTTGACGTGCTGCAAAATCTCGTGGCGTTCTGTCTCCAGAGTGTGTACTCTGTCGGCCAGTTCGGTGTGCTTACGAGCCGCTTCCTCGCGGTCTTCCCGTGCTTCGTCGCGTGCGTCCGAGAGTTGCTTGCGGAGTTCCGCCATTTGATCTACAAAGCCCTGCCGCATAGCATCGAATTCGTGGGTGTTGGCTTCTTGCTTGTTCACGCTGTTATCTGATTTATCTTTTCTTGCCTGTCGAAAAATGGTAATGAGGCTGGCAAGGAAACCCAGAACACCCAGAAGAGGGCCAGCAATGAGAACTATATTTGTAAGTGTTTCTTTATCCATCGTGATCCGACTTTCCCAGAGTGCGCAAGCCCTTGATTCGGCAACCCAAATGGATTACCCTCCAGATAGTTCCGACAAGGAAGTACGCGCCGATCCCAATTGTGGCAATCTTGGTGGTGTCACCGCTGATAGCCTGTGCAGCTAGGATCGCTGGGTAGACGGCAATGAAAAAAATCAGAGGGACGAGGGCCGCGCGTTCAGTTTGCTTTTTGACGATACGGCTGACTCGGGGGATGCGGAAGAAAGTTGACAGTGAAGCGACACCGGCGACCATAGCGAAGACAGCAATAGCCGCCCCCCACATGAGTTCATACAGTGGGGTGGCGGCTGCTGTGATACTGGGGATGCCGGTGAGTACGGAGAACGTACCCCACCATCCGAGACAGACATAGCCCGCGAAGGCCCACAAGTCAATGCTACGGTTACTTACAACCGGCTCACTGAGCTTGTTATAGACGGTCTTCCAGATAGAGGGCATACATACCAGTCTACCTTACTTTAGCTCGCTTTGTATGTTACTGACTTTAGAGCGTCAACGACAATCGCCTTGATTTCTGCGGCGTTCGGGCCAGCCGCACCAGCGCCACCACCGCTTGGAATCTTGGCAGCCACAGCGTTGGCAATAGCGTCGATGGTAGCCTGATTCAAACCACCCACACGCGGAGCAATGGACTCGACGGCTGCACGAGTCGCCTCGCCGTCAGTGAGGATATCGTAGAGAGTGATATCCATAGGTCGGTTCATGGGAGGGTTGTCACCGATCCAGAATTCGCGGAGGATGACACGGGCGGTGCGCTGAGCAATCGCCTCTACTTCTGCTGCTGTTACCACTTCTTCATTTCCAATCGGGGTAGTGTTCCCACCAGCGGGCGTGGTGAGGGTCGGGATGATGGGCATGCTGGTCAGGCGGGGGTTGTTCCAGTGCCACTTTTCAACACCGTCACGGATAAGGCCAACAGCTTTGCACGCGGCTTGAGCGGCAGCATCCGTCCGTACAAGATCGAAAGCTCCACCCCGCATGTGCATTCGCTGGCCGCTGTTCGGGTTGCTGGCAATGTTGCCACCAGCGAGAGCCTTGTGGTAAAGGAAGTTCTGACGATCCCACGAGCGCCATGCGCCGTCCGTAGGGCCGTCTGGGGCCATGTAGATGTAGAGTTTTACTCCGAGCTTGTTGCCCGCTCGGACAAGCAAGTCGAGAGTATCAGGAGTGAGGTAGAGCGTGGGTTGCCACGGTACCTGAACAAGATTTACCATTAGCCGATTCTCGTCACGAATACGCGGGTGTTCACGGTTGTGGAACCCGCTACAGTCATGTACATTTGAATGTAGATTCCCGAGTTTGCTGTCGTGGTTCGAAGGTTCGCTTTGGACAGCGAGCCTCGGTCTTCACCGGGAGTGATAGACACGCGCTGCTGGTCACCTGCGTTGGGAATTTTGGTGAGGTCTAGGAAGGTGCGCCCCGTAAATGCTGTGGCACCACCCGTGGAACTCACGCTGGAAATAGCATAGACTCCGGGGTCTACGATTACAAGCTGACCGTTCACGCCGGGAACCACGAAGGTCGAAGACGTTGACGGTGCCGGGTCATAAGCGAAGATACCCACACCGACAGGCCCACCGGTTGTTCCAGTGAAGCTAGCCGTGAACTCGGCGTGCGGAGTCTTTAGCTGCCACGATCCGTTGAAGTAGATGTAATCGCTTCGGGTGTCGATCTGGAACCCAATCGAGCCATTGATCATACCTTGCTGTGCGTTACGCTCGCTGAGGTTGTTCCACGAGAAGTCGTAGCGGCTACGAAGGTTCAGGGCGTTCTCTACGGAAGTGGCTTGTGTCGCGCTTGTCTCTGCAATGTCAAGAGGCGAAGAGGTATCCGCATACCAGATTTTGTTCTTTGCTGTCAATGGCATGTCTTTATCCCTTGGTCTTTGTTACGCTTTCAGCGGCGGCAAGTCGCGCTTCCATGTCTGCCAATTTTTCCTCCAGTGCGCGAACCCACGGAAGCATATTGGGGGGAGCGTTTGACTCCCTGTTATTGATGGGCATAGCTACCAGTCTACCTTAGAATACTCGTAGAGGCTTGATGGTGAAGTCGCTCATCTGGCTCGACGGCCATGCGTTCTGAAAATTGGCGTTAGTACGGTTGGCCGTAATTTTCTCTGACTGTGAGTTGTCAGGGAAGCCTTTCCAGCGAACCAACCCGTCAGGGCTGTACCCGTCGAAATACCCACCCGTGTACGGGAGGTTGTTCGGAATGACGGCGATGCTGTCGAACCAAACATCAGGCCCGCCCTGAGAAGAGCCGTTGTAGAGCCGGATATACAACTCGGTGCAACCCAAGGGAACGGTGAAGTTGAGCGAAAGGGGGTAGACTCCCGGCGCAGTGGACGGAGCAGTGGCCCGCTGGTCAACGTAGGCACCAGCCCCGACACGGGTAGTAACCTGAATGAAAGGAGCAACCGTGCGAGTCTCAGCCGTACGGACAGTGGCAAAGAAACGATAAGCGTTACCTCCCGCCGTAGCCGCACCAAAAGGAGAGGGGAATACGAGTTCTGCGAATGCGGTACCGGTCGTGTTGTATGTGGACTTTATGCGCAGAGAATAGTTACGCTCGTTCGCCCAGTCAGTACTTTGTGCACCCCATGCTACTCCCATATTGATCCACGAGGGGAGAATAGAGTAACGGTAGGTGGGGCTGTTGTCTCCAGCGCCCAGCCATGCCGAGGTGAAGTCACCGGGAAGTACAATTCCGCTAGCGTTGTACCCGTTGGGGGCATAGCCGTCGAAGTAACCCGTATGGCCGGTACCGATTTCGACCTGAGCATCACGGAAAGCAATAATGTTGCCGCTGGCAATAGCAGAAGCGTTGTAGACAGCAAAACCTACTGAGCCAGAGGTTGCTGCACTCATGGTGAAGGTCACAGAAACCCTAGACCAGTTGCTAGGATTCGAACTTGATGCGGCAGCCGAGGCGTTGCCGAACACCGAAAGACCCGGAGTTACGCCACCTACACCAAGCACCTCTGCACTGAATGTATACGTGGCAGAGGGAGTGAGTTTGTCCAGAACAAACATGCTTTCAAGCTGAATGTAGTAGGCACCAGCAGAACCGGCAGAGGTAGCCACGAAATAAGTATCGAGGCCGGGATCGTTGCCCATGTAACCTCCACCACCGGGAATGCTGTAGCCAGTCTGCGCACGCCTCCCTGAAGGGTTGTTGAGCAGGTTCAAACCGGCTTGCACTGGAGCGGAATTACCAGTTTCAAAGCTGGGGTTGGCAAACAGGTTTGTAAATGTGGAGACGCTGTTAGTTGGGAAGGCAAAGCTGGCCATGAAGTCGGCAATCTTGGCCGAACGACTTGCACTAATTGTCGCTATGCTGTCACGGTAGGTGATAGAAGAAATGCGATACTTGTTCTCTTTGAAAGAGATAATCGCACCGCTGGTCAGGCCAAATCCACCCAGCGACAGCGTAGGAACTGACATAGTAAGGTCAACTGTTGGCCCACCAGCAAGCGAGGATGCCCATGCACCACGGTCATACGCCTGATCGAGCGTAGCCATAAAGGGGTTGTTTACGTCAGCCGCGCCGTCTGCAACGTTTCGGCTTTCGCTGGCCGCAGTGTTGAGAGTCAGTTGCTTGGGGTCAGTGAAGACGCCATAGCCTGCGAAACTCAGCGCGGGGTAGACTACGCCCGTGCCAGTGATGGTCGAGGCGATTCGGTACGGGCCAACCGTGCCGGGGATGACGACGCCCGGCCCTGTCACGTAAATGTCAAGGCTCGACTGGTTATCTATGTTCTCTGTGGCCTTTATGTCACCACCGTACTGCAACCACGAAGCGGGCGAGACAGCAACAGCAGGGTTTGACGAGTCGATGACAGCGTAAGTACCGGCATAGTTGAGGTCGCCGCCCATCGAGGGAGGGTCGATAATGGCCGGGTAGTTTGTGGTTGTCACGGTCTGGATTACGGTCTCACCGGCATTGACGGTGATAACAAGACCAGTGTCTTTTGCGTCGAAGAGAACGCCCTGAGACAGTAGGCCGACAGCCTTCTTCTCGGGGTTCATCGTAGATGCGTTATTGTATCCGAGCGTGACGGTTTTCGCAGCCGGTGCACCGATAGAAAGGTGTACACTGGCTTCCTGGACCTTATCCACAACGAACACGGTTTGACCGCTGGGGCGTACGACGATGCCGTTATCGACAACTGCTACTTCAAGCTGCCAAACAGTGCAGAGTTGCTTGATCTTGTCCCAGACATTCCCAGTCCAGCCGGGGAAAATGGCAGTGTTCTGCGGGCCGTAGTACTTGTAGTCCTTGATGCCGACTAGGGAAAGGTAGTATGCGAAAGCGCCTTGAAGCTTAGTGCTTGTGTACAGCATTCGGATGGTGCGGTTCGGGGTGACGTAAGCGTACCCTTGACCAGCGAAGGTGATGAAGTTCGGGCCAATGGAAAACCGCTTGACGTACTGGTTGTTGTTGAAGTACCATGTCTGTACTTCCGCAAGGTTATCGTATTGGATTCGAGCTACAGCATAAGTGCCGGGCTGAGTGCCGAGGTTGACCAAGGCGAGCAGGTGCCGACCATCACTGGAAAATTCCAGTCCACAAATCTGACCGTTTCCTCTGGAAAAGTTGGTAGACTGGCGGATCAAGACGCCACTGCTGGTATTGAACACACGATAAACGCCGTCATAGCTAGCGGTGATGACAGTGCTGCTTAGGTACGTGGTGACAGCATAGACGCCGGGAGAAGCGTACGTCCCACCATAAACACCCGTAGCGCTGAATACCTGAACGCGGTTGTTGCTGGTGTCTGCCACAAAAAGGCGGTCGTAGTAGGTGTCCCAGTGAAGAGGGTTGCTACTCTCCGACAAGAAAGCACCGAACTGACCCGTGGCCGAGCCAGTGCCCCCCCACGAAGTCAGCAGAGTTCCCGTAGGAGAGTACTTGTAAATCTTGGGTACACTAGCGGCATTGAAGCCGATGTAGTAGTTCCCAGCTTGGTCGGTGACCATCCCAGCAGTGTTCTGGTTAGCACCAGCCACGGCAATAGAAAACGACGTTACGACTCCCGCAGGAGTGACGCGACGCATCCAGAAGGTGCCAGCAGTAACAGGGTCAGGATACAGGTAGCTCATGTCGCCGCTGAGGTGGCTCACGACTTCTCGGGGGTAGTCCCCAAAAGTCAAAGAGTCAGGCAGAACTGCCTCCCCTGCATCAACGAGCATAGCGGTTCCGACAGCGCGAGCCGTACGCTCGGCAGAGATTCGGCCCAACGGTGTTGACAGCGTGAAGTCAACAGTACTGGTCAAAGCGTCTGACGATCCATTGACTTCGTTCGACATGACTTCACCACTGAGCGCACCGAGCGAGGGGTGCGTGAAAGTAGACTTGTTCTCGTATACGAACTCGCTATCTTTCGCACGCCCAGCACTCAGCGAAATCTGCCCGACACCACCGGAAGAGTCGCCGGGGACGATGGGGGTAGCGTCTTCTCGGACACTCCACCCCGGGATGATCGGCCCGATAGTGCCGTTGCCGGTGAGTGTTACATCTACGCCCATGCTGAACGAACTACTTCCGTAAGGCTGGTACTCATGCCCTTGTAGTGACGGGGAGTGCCAGACTGGTCAACCATGATATAGCTTTCGGGGAGAGCCGAGTCGGAGAACCGAAGCCCTGTGTCGCCCTGTCCCGGGATATGATTGCCGGTGAGTACCGGAGTCACACCAATAGGCCAAAGCTGCCCCATCGAGCTTGTGAGGTCTAGGGAGGCCGTTGCAGTGGTGGTGCCGGTCATGAAGATTTCGACAGCCTTGTAGGTCGCCCCCGAAAAGCTTGCGTTCATTCGAGTGGCACCCGTGGGAGACAGCAACGTCGTCTGGGTGATGGACGCGTACGAACCGTCATAGTTGATCGGACGAACCGCCACGGTCGCGCCGGTCGAGGTGACCCCGCTGAACCCGAGCCACAAGACATGCGTGGGCGGGATAGCTACTACCTGAATGTGGTTCGCCCCGGTAGGTATGCGGTTGATGATGCCAGCGGGCATGCTGAACCGTGCCGTGCGCCGAGGCTGGTCGTAGTTGTTGAGCGTGCTGTAGTAGTACTGCGTCACACCCGCAGCAGGAGCCGGGCCAGCCAGATCGTAGCCCAATTCACCGAGTGCAGGAGCCGCCAGAGCGGGAGCCAAGACATTCTGATCGAAGATCATGGGGTTGGCCCAGAAGATCAGGCCGTTGCCCCATTGCTTCTGCTGGTACTGTCGGATAAGGTCAAGACCCTGAGCACCAGAGGCTTCCTGTAGGTTCCAGTCCATGTCATAACGACGGTGCGTTCCAGCAGAGGACACGACAGAAGCGCCACCGTTTTCGTACTCTATCAACTGCGAGTACCCGTACGTGCCCGCTGACATTCCAGTGTCAGGAGCAGGTACCCAACTCATCTTGCAGTTCTGATACAGGCTGGAGGTTCCCGGGAGGGAAGTCTCATAGAGAGTGCCGAACCAAATCTTTTTGTCGGACATTAGTTGTTTCCAGTACTTCCCGCGCGAGCATTCGCCTTGTTGACTGCCCTTGCAATCACTTCACCATCTAGCATTACAAGGATATCACCTGTCGGTGCGTCACGCAACTGACGAGGCGAAAGAGACATGGGGGAGACAGCGCCACCACCAGCGAACCGCTGTACGGGGCCACCACGGGAGAACTTTGCAACACCACGGTTCAACTGGTCGAACATGCCCATGCCGTACTTGCGCACGCTGGCAGCACGGATTACATATTCACCGTTCGAGAGGCGTGCGGGGATCGAGTCTGACGTGGGCGTGCCCGGGCCGAATACTGCACCACCCTCTGCGCGCGTGACGGGGGAGGGGAGGTACGGGGTACCGTTGGCCGACAGGGGGATGGTAGCCTTAGCGCCACCGATCCAATTGATGACACTATTGATCGCGTCACCGATTTGCTTACGGTTGATCGCAGCGGTAATCTGAATGGGGTTCTGCGCAGCGACGATGTTGTACTGTGCCATAACCCGGGCAATCTCAGCGTCACCGCGACCGAGTGCGGTTGACAGCGCCTTGACAGCTTCGTCACCACCGGCTGCGAAAGCGGCTCGCAAAAGCGGAGTGTTGGCCGTGACGTTATCGGCAAAGCCTTGCACCGACTCTTCACCAGCCATGCTCAGGTTGGCGAGAACTTGCTGCGCGGTACCCGTGGTGTCGTCCACGAGGGCTTGCAGCAGCGGTGCAGCCTCTGGCCCCATGCGAGCCAGTTGCGCAATCACGCCTTCGTCCACACCGCGACCGACGAGAATGCTGAGGTTTTTCTGCCAGTTGTCAAGCGCGATTATCTGGTTCGACAGGTCTTCGTTGAACTTCTGGAGGTTGATCGAAACGCCGTCGTAGAATTCCTGCCACGAGTCCTTGGAGCCGTACAGGTCTTTCGAGGTTTCTTCTGCCCAGCCCCGAGTCTGGTCTTGGTTGCGCTGGATGAGGTCACCAAGCTCTACGAATCCGGTACCACCTTCCACAATGGCATCCTTGAACGACTTCAACTCTTCCGCTGTCAGGCCGAGGCTGGCTGCAAGCTCTTCCGTAGCAGCTTCTGCGTCAGCAGCGCCTTGTGCTACAGCATCCAGACCGGGCTTGGCACCTTCCCCGGCAAGGCCGATAGCCTTGAGGGTTTCGGGAAGACGGGTCAGGTATTCGTCGGAGGTGACACCAGCGCCTGACGCCAGCTTGTCAATAATGTCTTGCGCCTCTTGCAGATTGCCGCTCTTGACGGTTGCTGCAAGGCTGTCGTCAAGTTCCTTGAGGTCGTCAGTAAGCTGCGAGATACCGGTATAGCCGATGTTCGCAAAGCTGCGCTCTACGTCCTTTGCCCACGAGTCTAGCCCGCCGTCAACAAGTCCCGCAATAGCTTTCTCGAAACGCGAATCACTCAGGCGGTCGATAACGTCGTCTAGCGAGTTGCCGATTCCGTGGGTGCTGTCGTAGAACTGGTCTTCAAGGCTGATGATGCCCTTGATGCCTTCGTTGGCAAGCTCTACGAACCCGACCAGTGCAAGCAACCGCAGAGCCTTGGACACGAGGTTGATGCCAGTAGCGGCAGTGGCACCAGCCGGGCCAGTGGCGCGCATGGTGACCAGCAGACTGCTGAGACTGACGTGTCCACCGATAGCACTGGCAGACATGCCCACCAGCGCCTGCGTCAGGCCGATCACACCCGCATAGCTCAGCGCCATAGCCGCACCCACCAGCGCGAGTACGCCGATGACGCCGGTAAGGATCACGCCAAGCTGGAGGAAGAAGTTACCCACGGGGTTGGAGGCGATATCGGTCAGCGTCTGGAGTACACCGTTCAGCGCGTCCAGAAGACCACCGAAGATCGAGCCACCGCCACCGATGGTGACCAAAAGAGCATTGAAGTTGTTTTGCAGAAGCTGAATCTTGGCAGCTACAGTAGCAGCAATGATGCCGTACTGTTCGATGGTTGCGCCAGCAGACTTCTCTACGCTAGCATCACTAAGAGTCTGGTTGAGAATCTTTCCAGCCTCACCAGCCGAGTTTGCAGCAGTGGCAAGACGGAGCAGCGCGGGAACGTCACGCACTGAGGTGATGCCGAGGTCGTTCAGCGCCTTGACGGTATCCCCGCCGCTGGCGCTGATGCTGTCCAGACCGTTGACGAACTTGAGAAAGATTGGCCCGAACTTGTCAGTGCCGAAAGCGTTGCCGAATTCTTCTGAGGACACGCCCGCAATCTTGGCGAACTTCTCAAGCTCTTCGCCGCCACCTGACACAGCCTTGCCAATGAGGGTGAAGGTACGAGTGATCGTACCACGTGCAAGCTCAGGTGCTACACCGATGGAAGCCAGCGCGCCAGCCAGACCGATAACCTCTTTCGAAGTGAGGCCAGCGTAGTTACCCATTGACGAAATCTGGACAGCCACAGCGGTGATGGAAGACTCAGTAGCAACCGAGTTGACACCTACGTTGAGGATCGAGTCAGCGAGAGATTCGAAGTTACCACCCACGTCAGGCAGCAGGGCATTCAATCGACCGAACGCAGTAGCCGACGCATCCACGGTGAGGTTGGTAGTGGCAGAGAAGCGTGCGACAACCGAGGTGAACTCTACAAGGTCGTTCGCCGCGATACCAAGCTGGCCACCGAGTGCGCCGATTTCCGCAAGGTCGTTTGCCGCGACAGGGATTGTCTGCTGCAAGTCAATGAACTGTGAGCGAAGTTCCTGTACCGCGTCCCCGGCTACGCCAGAGGTTCGTACGACGTTGGCGAAGTCCCGCTCCCACGCGATAGACACCGCATAGGTGCCCGCAGCGATACCGAGCAGCGCAGTACCGGTGGTGGCAAGGCCGAGGCTTACACCGAGAAGAGCATAGCGGGTAGTCGAGAGGGAGCTAGCATGGTCGTCAGCAGCTTTCTTTGCCGACCGGGCTGCGTCTGCCTCTTTGTTCAGGGCGCTGGCACCGTTGGTTCGACTGGTGCGGTCTAGCTCGTCATTGAGCCGCTTTACGTTTCCCTGTAGTGCGTTGATTGACGAATTGGCGTCACCAAGATCAAGCCGTAGCCTGATTAGAAAGTCTTCGTCTGCCAACGCAGATTCACCGCCAATTACTTGACAGAACTAGGTCAACCTTATGGCCTTGCGTTCTGTAACGAGAAGTAGTACACTTCTAGTCTACAGCACCAGCTTGGCTAGCTCTTCGGGCGTGGGCGGGCGAGCATCCCGCACGCTCTCTGGCCGTCCGACCTTTTCTTCTTGCAAGTCCCGCGCCCACGATTCGAGGGTAGGCTTGGGTTTCTTCTCATCGAACACCGGTACAGCGTAGAGCGATTCCCCGGGCTTGAGTTCCTTGTCAGCGCGCCGCTTGTCGATAGCCGCGTTGGCCCCGCTGAACCGCGAGTGAACGTCCCAGTGCACGTCACCCGACTGGTCGAAGGGCATGAACTGTCCCGACTCGGGATCAGTGTAGTCCTCGATAGTCTGGAACACATCTGCGAGAATGTAGTCCCAGTCAGTCCACACGTCGTCACCCACCCCCGGCGTCCACTCCCAGTCCCACCACTTGCGGTGCAGGGCATAGTTGTCGTGCAGGATCATTGCCGTGGGGCGTTGACGATTGATCTGTGCCGACCGGAGGGCCGACATGTAGGGCTTCTGGGTATCGTCAGAAGTCAGTCGCCCTATGAGAAATCTACGTCCTTAGACGCTACGGTGAACTTCTCGGCAGAGATGGTCAGGTCGCGGATAGCTCCGTCGATTGCATTGGAGGCGGGCAGGGGAAGGCTGTCGTGGAACGCCTCGATCTGCTCGATAGTCCAGTCACGCTTGGACTTGCCCTCGGGGTTGACGACGTTGATAATCTGTGCATGCCAAATCATGTTGTTCTCAAGCTCAGTGCGTGCGATCTGGTTGGCCGGTTCGTCGCGGCCCATGAGGTCGTACTTGAGGGGGAACTTGGCCAGCGACTTGCTGCGGATATCCTCGCGCATGCGGGTCGGGATTGCGGTAAGGTGAACCACGTACTTGGACTTTTCGAGGATAGCGTTCACGTCATCCAGAAGCGCGTCAATCTCGTCAACCTTGTCAACACCCGCGCGCGAGTGCATGGTGATGAGCTTGCCCTTTTCGTGGGAGGCTACCTCGTTGAGGTAGATCGTTACCTCGTCGGTCGGCTGTGCGCGCTCGGCAACAACTTCGCCCAAGTCCCATGTTTCGTCAAGCTGGGGTTCGTTCATTTGACAATTCTCCGATACACTTTGAGGTCTTTGATATGGTCGTACTCGTAAGCGTCACCGCTCACGATCAAGTCGGTTCCGATGACGGCTTCCAAGATTCCCATGATGGAAATGCTCGTATAGTCGTCGGAGTAGTTTGACAGGAAGTTGTCAAATGTAACCACGGAGCCGATGTGCCTTGGCTTGAGCGCAGCTAGGATGACTTTATCCCCCACCCATTCGACGCGAGCGCCGACCAGTAGGTCAATTGAATCATGCATGAATATTCCCCTTGGAATCTTGCTGCCCGCGTTGGGCTACCCTACCATAGTAGCAGACAAAAGAAAACCCGCCCTTGCGCTTTCGCGTAGAGGGGCGGGTGTTTACTCTTTTAGTATAGCTTAGGTGATCGTTACCGCAAGTGCAGTAGACGCAACACCCGAAACCGGGTCGGTTGCAATGATGTTCGCGCTACCCGCAGACTGGGCAGTGACAACACCATTCTTGTCAACCGTGGCGATAGCCGGGGCCGAGCTAGACCACGTGAAGCGTCCCGGGTAACCGTTCCAGAAGTTCGTCACAGCGGCAAGCTGGCGACCGGTCAGGTAGGTTCCGAGCGGGGTCTTGCCCTTGGTGGCCGAGACATAGTTCGCGGTTCCGATAGCCACGGGTGTGACGACGGTGACAGCGGTAGCCACGATAGCATCCACCCAGAGGTTGCCCTGAGGCTGGAAGGTGATCGTGTACTTGAACGCGTTCTCACCCGTGTTTACGTCCGACCAACCATCCGAGATAACCTTGTAGATGGATACGAAGTCGTTCGCAATCGCGGCCTTGTCAGCGTCACCGACACCTGCCGTGGTCTTTTTGCCGTCAGCACGGATGATCAGGTAGCCGAGCGTCAGCGGAGCCTTGAGCGCAAGGAACGTGGTGAGGTTGCGGTTGCTGGTGTCCGTGTAGTTGTTCGGGTAGTAGAACGAAATAGTTCCACCGAACTGGGCGAAGCCACGGGTCTGCGTGTTGCCCACATCGTAGAACGACGGGTCAGCAGTCTGGTTCGAGGCCTGAGCGCCAAATGAGAAGTTCTCCCATGCCACAGACTCGGTGACGTTAGCCGTCCCATTGAGTTCCGCAACCGTAGGCTTAGCGGGGTTGGCCGCATAGTTGGGGAGGGCGAACCAGACGGAAAGGCCATAACCGTCAGCGGTAATCTTAGTTTCTGCCATGAGTTATATTCCTTAGCTGGCGATTGTGTAGTTCCAGTTGACAGAACCCTGAAAGAGCGGAGTCTGCAAACCACGGACAGGGGCATTCTGCTCAAGCACGGGCTGTCCGATATCGGTCTTGAACAGCGCCATTTTGATGACGTGTCCGACAGCGAAAGGCGTGTCTTGGTTGTTCTCAGGGCCGGTGCGCGAGATAATCCAGTAGGGGATATCCGCATAGGACAGCATGGCGGTGGCCTTGTTATACAGGCTCACAAGGTCAGCGGTCGAACCTGAGCCGCCCGTGTTAGCATCCTTCAACCACGTGATCGAGGCCGTAATGTTCGCCATAGTAGGCGTGACCTCGTTGCCGATGGAGCAGAAGGTTACGGTGTCATCCTGCTCGCTGTCGCCGCGTACCATTTCGGTACCGTCCTCGGTGAAGGCACAGGACATGAGGTGGACGAAGCGACGCTCATTGAGTTCTGCTACAGTGGGCGCAGCGGGGTTAGCGAAAGACGATGCGAGGGCGATAGCCCACGTCTGATTGGGGCGAGAAAGGCGTGCGGAAACCATTACTTATCTTCCTTTTCTGATGCCTTTTCGTCGGCCTTCGGATGCTTGAGAACCTCGGGCTTAGAGGTTCGGACGATGGACAGGTGACCACCCCAGACCGGGTTGGCGATAGTCTCCAACGCAATGTCTTCGGTAGTCTCATACGACACGCCGGAAATGTCATTGCGAACGGCTACGATTTCTGTACTCATATCACTTCCTAGTTTAGCAGGTCTTTGACATTACGGAGTCATAAGCGATCCGGTGCCGACACCTGTCTGGTTGTAGTTCATTCTGAAACTCACTATCGCCACGAAAGCGACAGGCTTTCTCTGCGCGTCAGGCACAGCAAAGGTGCCACCGCCGAAAGCTTTCTTGACCTCAGAGGCGTTCTCGAACACCTTCCCGAGCAGTGTGCGGTTGACGATTGAAGCCAGCGCACGCGCCTCTACGTCCTTGGCTGCGACACACAGGGCGTCCACGTAGGTGTAGTACTCGTCGTACAGCGCACCCCCGAAAGAGTTGCCCCTCTCCGACTGTGCGGGCATGCCGTCAGAGAAGCGCAGCACGACGTACGGTGACAGAACGCCGTCAATCAGTTGCAGGTTTTCTGCCTCTGGTGTCGCGCCAGTGTCAACCGGCCAGTTGATCTTGTCTACGAGGTAATCCTTGACAAGTTCCTGTAGGGTGAATAGGTCTAGCCCGGCCATTAGTTTGTCGCCAATCTGAGCAGCAGCCCCTGTACGGCCAGCGCAGCAGCGTCACGCATGGCGAAGGTCGGCTCAATGAAATCGCCAGACCTGTAGTGCTGGAAGCCCGTAGAGGTCTGTAGTTTGAAGTAAAGTTCCTGTCGGTCTACGAAACCGAACTCTCCGATGATCTGGTCAGCGCCCTCAAGGAAAGACTTGCTGGCAATCGCTTCGAGCATAGCCGCAGTATCGACACGTCCCGCCTTGCCGCTCTTTGCGCTGGGGCGGCTGGCGGTGAATCGCTTCATGTCTTCGACGGCTTTGGTCATGACGTAAGCCATTGCCTCTACGCCCTTTTCGTGATACCGTCGCTTGAGGCGTTCACCGAGACCATTCAGGTCACCGGCGCTGCCGGTCACTGTCCACGAGCTAGGCATTCCAGTTCGCCTCTTCGTCTACGGCGATAGAGCATTCAATGGCGAACGACGCCACGTTGCCTGAGTTGAAGTCGGACTCTACGAACAGCACGTAACGCTCAAGCTGCGGGTTGCGCCCACCGTCAATGACACGAATCTGCCAACCACGGTTGATCCTGCCGGTGTAGGCACCGTAGGGGATGACCACGCGCACCGACTTGGTTCCCGATGGAGTAGCCGTGGTGCCCGGGCTGATATCCAGAGCAGAACGGACGCCTACGATCCTCGCACGCCCTTGCCAGAGAACAGGGTTCCCGGTCTGGGTGGTGATGCCCGTGAGCATGTCCCGCGTGGTGACGATAAGATCAGGATTGCGAATCTGAATCTCACAGTTCTGGAATTCAGGGTCGCCACTGACGGCAGCTATCTCAGCCGCCCAGTTCTCTCCTGCGAAATCGTAAGCCATGAAACCCTTCTTGTCAACTTCTATTGTCTCATGGATAGAGTCGGGCATTGACTTGCAACTCTGTGGTACCGTTCCAGTACGCGATATCGGCGGGGATATCGTCGGTGCCAGTCCAGTAGTAGTAGCGATACAGGCCAGCCTCGGTGCGCAAGATCAAGCTTCCCGAACCTGAGAATTCGACCGCACCACTGAATGACGTTGACGCGCTGGTGTCAAGTGTGCCTTCGCTTGACAGGTCTAGCACTGCGATCAGTGAGGCCTTGCCAGTCAGCGTCAGGGTTCCCGAACCGGACAGGCCGAGGGCCGCGATAAAGCTAGGCTTACCCGACAGGGCTAGCGCGCCAGAACCAGACAGCCCCAGTGCAGCGCTGAACCCCGGCTTACCCGACAGGGCGAGTGTGCCCGCACCGCTGAGCGCGACACTGCCGTTGTAGCTTACGGGAGTACCGAACGACAGAGTACCGGCACCGCTCAGACCGAGCGCACCAGAAGCACCCATGCTAAACGTCGTGGTCAGCGTACCAGTACCGCTCAGGGCAAGCGCTCTGGCTACGGAGGGTGCGCCCGTGAGTCCGAGGGTTCCCGTGCCACTGAGCGCGAGGGTGCGAGCCACACCGGGGTTGCCCGTCAGTCCTAGCGTCCCGGTGCCACTGAGGGTGACCGAACCAGAGGCCGTAGGCTTGCCGGTGAAGCCGAGCGTGCCGGTACCTGAGAAGGCCGCTGTGCGGGCCACTGAGGGCGTTCCTGCAAGTCCGAGGGTGCCAGTACCAGTGAAAGAGATATTGCCCGTGAAACCAGCAGCAGCGTCCGTGGCAACTAGGTCTACACCGAACCATGCGGTATTGGCGAACGATCCGTAGATCAATCCTGCCGTGCCTGAGTAGTTGTAGCGACCAGCAGAGCCGGTCGAGGCGTCAATGGTGATGGGGCCGTTGACGATGTTTCCCGTAAGGGCACCACTCACTGCCGAATAGCGCTGAGTAGAAGGCTGGAAGACGCCCACCATGTAGAGCGTGCTTTGCGTCATTGCAAAGGGGCTTGTAAATGGCAGGTTGTTCCAGCCTGACGCGGCTGTGATACTGCTGCCGGTGGCCAGCACTGTGCCCGCTGTATTCTGGAGGAACGGGCTGATCGTCGCACCAGCCACGGGTGCCCACCAGCGCAAGCCAGTTGCTGTTATCCCCGTAGAGGTGGCGACGACAACCATACCGAGGCTGATTCCAGCCCCGCCGTCATTGTTGTCACCTGACGGTGTAAGGGTGTTCGACGGTGTTGTGTAGGTAGCCATGAGGCGCTACCCCCTTCCGTCTTAGACCTGAGTGTACGTGAGGTTCAGAACGTAGGTACCCTGAGAGGCGAACGCCTGAGAGGTGACCGCACCCTTGTCGAGCAGGTTGGCACCGGTCAGACCGCCACAGACGGCTGCGTAGGTTACCGTGGTGCCGGTTGGTACATCGAAGGTCACGGTCGCGGTGATGACACCGGCAGACGCAGAACTCCACGTGATAGCCTTGCGAGCATACGCCGGGGAGCCACCAGTTACTTCACCAGTGACGCTACCAGTGGTGCCGGGGTCGGCGGTGAACAGAGCAGCGTGCGTAGCTGCCGTACCGTACGCCGTGGCAAGAGTGTTCTTGAGGGCGGTTGTTGCAATAGCCATATGTTTCTAAGGCCTTTCTCGGTTAGGGTTCTATAGGTTCGATAATGAGCGTGCCGGGTGGCGTACCGGGCGGAACCTCTTCGCCCTCAGGAACCACTACTACAGTGGCGAGAGAATCAAGGCGGGCCTTGAGCGCAGCAAGCTCGCCGCTAGGATCAGAGTAGCCATACTCCACAGGGTAGATGTAGGGAAAGTATTCCATCCCAGAGAACTCATCCGTGCCCGTGTGGGTGACGTTGAAATAGTCTTCCGAACCGGCGAGAACGTCCTCAGCGTCGGCGAGTCCGAAGTAGTAAGCTGCGGTCTGGCGAAGACCTTCCGCACGCTTCTCAGTGTTGATGGACAGGTCATAGTCTTTGATCGAACGCGCTTGCATTGCAGCGGTGCCCGACATGGACAAGTAGTAGTAGCCGATACCCCGGTTGATGTTTTGACCGCCCATTGTCAAGTAGGCGGTTATCTCGGCATCGGAGTTGTAGGTATAGCTCTGCTGCCCTGACACTACAGGGTCAAGCGGGACGCTCTGGGTGTCGCCCGTAGCCAGTCGGAAGTTACCCACGGGCGTACCGGGGACAAGGGGGTACACGCCGGGATTGATAGCCATAATACCAGTATAGCGTGCCGCGTGCAAGCGGAAGCCCCCGTAGGCGAATCCTAGACTCAAGCCTACGGGGGCATTAGCAAACCGATGCGGGAGGGACGCGGGTTTACCTTTCTAGTGTAGCATGACAAAACCGCCCCCACCCTTGTAGAGTGGAGGCGGTTTTGCTATTATTCCTTGTCGGAAACTAGTTAGACACCAGTCGATGCGAGGTAGCCAGCGGTGGGGAGAACTCCACCAGTAGCCGTGTGGCGCGTGCGAAGCTGGTAGTCGTCGTTGTCGAACGAACCACGACGCTCAGGAACCTTGCCACCAGCGAGGAAGTAGCTGGCGTTGTCCTTGACCCAAATCTCAGGCGACTCGTAGCCACGCAGGAAGTTGAGCAGAAGGGGCGGGTTCTGGTCGGACGTGCCGGGGGCCGGAACGAGGAACCAAGCGGCACCAGCGGTGGGTGCAATCTTGGTGATCCACGGGTTGACAACCAGCTTGATACGCGAGCCAATCGTCTCGTCGCGGGTGAAGCGGGTAACGGTGCCGCCAGAGGTAACCTCGGTCGAAACCTCGGTCGTGGCGAGAATGTTACGGGCGTTCAGTTCGTTCTGAGGGGACACGATCAGCACGTAGCTGGAAGCCGGGGATACGGTGATTCCGTTGTACGTCTGGACTGCGATAGCCTGTAGAGCGTTCTGGAGAGCAGCGAGCGTAAGCGCACCCGTGGTCGCGGTCTGGCCCGAGAAGAGCGCAGCGTTGATGCCAGCGGGAGTTACAAGACCCTTGGTTGCCTCAGAGTCCTCGCGGCCAGCAGCGTGCTTACCGAACGCGGTAGGTACGCGCTCAAGCATGCCAAGCTGGTTGTCGTTGATGATCGACTCCCACGAGAACTGGATAGCCTCACCAGACTTCTTCAGCTTCAACTGTGCAGTCGAGGCGGAGAAGCTAATGGTGGGGTACGGCGCGTACTCCTTCACGGTCGGGAGCGATCCCGGGATGAAGTTGTCACCCGAGTAACCGGGAGCAATGTTGCTCTGGTCGTCGAACGACAGGTTGTAGTACGGCTGGGCAAGGAAGTTGTCAAGCACGTTGCGCTCAGCGAACTGATCCCAAACCTTCGGCTGAGCCGCGTAATTCTTGAGCGACAGGTAGTTCAGCGTGGGCGAGAGGGCTGCGGCGATATCGCTGGTCGCGATACCTTCCACGAGCTTGTGCTTGGCGGTGCGGTCACCGTTCAGCGAGCCGTCCAGAAGCTCAGCGGCCTCTTTCTGGCGAGGCGTGAAGCGTTCGAAGTACGCCTCATCGGTAATCTTGGTCATTATTAGCTTCCTACCTTCGGGGCACCCTGTACGATGAGAACCCAGACAGGGCCAGCAGCAGAAGCCTTAGGCTCTACGGCGTAGCCAATGAAAGTTCCCGACGCAGCGGTCGTGGTCACGGTCGTGGTGCCAGCACCAGCGGTCGAGGTCGTGATATACACGGGCTGTCCCACGGTGATAGCTCCGGTGCCAGCCGTGAAGCGGTGGATGCCGTGAAGGTATCCTACCGTCTGGAGGCCAGCAGCGCCAGCGATTTCACCCTGAGTTGCGGGGTACTGCGCGACAGCTACGATGCCACCGACGAGGAAGACCTCGCCGCCGTCAACGGTAGCAGGGGCGGGCAGGGGGTACGTGTTGTCGAAGACAATCGCGTGATTGAGAGCCATTACTTGTCACCTGCAAAGATGCTCAGGCCCGAAAGCTTGGTAGCCTTGGACTTATCGGACGATTCGTTGATGCGAAGATTCTCGTCATCGTTCTTGGAGAGCGATTCCGCGATAGCCTTCTCGATGCCCTTAGCGCGCTCGATGAGCGGCTTGACGTCGGTGTTACCGGCTTCTACTGCCGAAACAAGTTCAGCCTCAAGCGGGTCAGAAAGCTTGGCATCGTGAACAAGCTCAAGCGCTTCAATAGTCGCCTTCACCTTTACGCTCACTTCGTCAGCAGCCGTAGCCGCGTTAGCCTGTTCCTGAACCAGCTTTGCAGCGGCTTCCTTGCTTTCGGAAATAAACTCAGTAACAAGAGTGGTCAGCTTTGCAAGCTGTTCCTCTACTGTCATGTCATTTCCTTCTTTCCCGCCCGAAACATCTTCGGTACGTTTTTCAACGAAAGCGCGACGTGCACTCTCGTAAAGTTTCTCGGCTAGGCCACTACCGGGGCGACCCGGGTAGCTCACGAGGTCTACTGAGTTGTCAATGGCAGGAATCAAGGACTCGACCACCATTTCACCACTCTCGTCATTGCCGCTGCCCATTGCGTAGATGGACAGGCCGGTGTGGGGGGCAACAGCCTCCACAAAGTCTTTCCAGTGGGGCATAATGTCGAGCTTGCCGACGACGCCTACACCCTCTTCCCAGTAAGCATCCTCAGCGAGAACGCCCATGAGGTTCTTAGGGTCGCGCTGTTCGTATTCACTGTTGGGGTGGCCGACGTAGGAATGGGTTCCCTTGGGGAACGCCTTGGGGCCATACTCTTTGAGCATAGCTTCCGAGTACGTGCCGCTGGAACCCTTGCCGGGTGTGACAAGCACGGCCCGCCAGTGGTTACCTGACTTAGCCAGTGGAGTCGCGGTGGACTCTTTGAGCAGCGTAGTTTTCGTCATCCTAGAATCCAGTTTAGCATGACTCTTGACAACCGCTGGTCAGTAGGTCTAAGCTGAGCCTGTACCGGGCGTTGCATCCATGTCGCGGAGGTCATTCGTTCCGCTTCCACCGGCACCCGCGAGGCCCGCTTGACCCTGTGCCGCCAATGCAGTAGCACGGTCAGCTTCGTCCTGAGCGGCTTTCTCTTCCTGCTCGATAGCTTCCTGCGAGTACTTGGCAGCAGCAGTGAACACGTTCGGCTCGGGAACCTCTTCGTGCAGCGACTTGATATCGAGCGCTTCGAGGGCGGCAACCCGGTACTCGTCTTGGTGGATACCACCGCTGGCGAAGGCGAGGGTGAAGCTCTGCATCTGGCGGAAGATGGGGTCTTCCGTGATCTTCGGGAAGTTGACAACCACGTCTTTCATGCCGACTGCACGATAGATGCGCTTGTAGAAGCTCACCCACATAGCCTGTCGCGCACGCGCTGAGTTTGCGCTAGGCTGGTCGAGGCTGGCAGCAGCACCGTACGAACCGGATGCGGCACCCGGGTTTGACGTAATGGCGACAAGCGACACCTGCAAGGCAGATGCGACGTACCCGGCAAGTTCCTGCCCGTCCGTCATGTCCACCTGTCCCGAGCGCGGCATGGCCACAAGATCGGTGTTGTCGGTCATGCTGGCCGTGGAACCGGCACCCTTGGGCATGCCCATCTTGACGCTGGCGTTGCTGGCGTTGTTCTTAGACTTCGAGACAACCTTCCACGCAATCGTGGACAGCGCCTTGAGCAGCTTCGAGGCATCCCGAATGTACTCTGCGTGCGCCCATGCATACGGGAGGGCCGGGAGAACGTCAGGGACTCCCCAGACGCCGCCTACGCGGGTGTTGAACTTGGCGTCTATAATCACCACGTCCTTGTCTACACGGCTACCGGCAATCGTGGTACGGAGCTTAGCCTGTCCCTCTTCGGCCTTCTCCAGTACGGGGTACCAGACAATCGTCTTCTCTTCGTCAGGTTCGCCGTTGATGTTGGTCTTGATGTAGCTGCGCTGGTAGTACCACACGTCTTGCTGCAAGTCGGGGTTGCTGGCGCTGTTGCTAATCTCATTGAACGGGATAGGGAAGAATGTCTTGGTGGACTTCCGGTATGCCATGAACAGGTTGCCCTTGTTGAAGGCCTCTCGTTCATTGCGCTCGAAAGCCTCTTCGCTGAACAACACCGAGCAGTTGCCCGGCTTTTCCATAATGTCCTGATAGCGGGGCGGGATGGTGCCGTTGTTGACCTTGGCCTCGAACCCCACACCGCGACCGAACACGTACTCGGTTCGCAGCGTCAGGCCTCGCTTGAGCAGCGGGTTTCCGGTAGTCTGTAGCTCGGCTTGCTCAGCAATGTCGTGCAGGTTCTGGAGAGTGAACCCATTCTCTTTGAGCTTGTTGAGCGGAAGCCAACCCTCTTCATCCGCACGCATCGACATGATTGCAGCGGTAGCGGCGGCGTAAGATTCCTGCAAGATTTCGTTGCGCTCAAGAGCTTCCGACAGCGAAAATTGGCCGGTTACTCTGTTTTGCCCCGCGATTGGTCTCATCTTACAAGGTTATCACGGCTTTTGCAAGAGTTTTTCGCTATTTTTTTCTACCAGCCCACAGAGGCCAAATCGTCATAGAAGAAATGGCCCTGCTGCGCCTGATCGTAGTCGTACATCACCACGTCACCGACCGCAACCCCGCCGTTGGCTTCCCTAATCTCGGTGGTAGCGTAGATCAGCGCATCCATGCGGTCAGGCGATCCGCCGAACTGGGACACCATTTCTCGCTTGGGCGTGATCTGCACAGCGCCACGGTTGTTCAGCGCATAGGTCGCCACCAGCAGTTCGTTCCGCAGCACATCGTCTGACGGGTCGAGGTCAATAAGCCCGTCGATCATCTGCCGTCTGAGGCTGTCGTGGTTCTCGGCTCGCTTATTCGCCCACTGGTCGCGGTCGCTGGCCGTGTTCGATCCGATGATTGCAAATAGCTCATAGCACTTGTCGCTGAACTCGTCAAGTCGTTCGAGCATCTTGAAGATAGCACCACCGAGGCCCGCCGCGTCAACACGTAGCTCGTGCGCACCGAGGTGAGTGGCGATAGCGTGCAGTCTGCGGGCAGACGATACCTCGTCTTCCTTGCTCCAGACACCCGTGGTGATGCGATCCTCGCCACCGTCGCTGTAGTGGATGCCCTTGTCGAACAGGCGCACGTGCCCGCCACGGTTGACGTACACCACGGACTCGTCACTACCAGCAGCGGCAACGTCAGCACCGATGATGATGCGCGCGCCAGCGGGGTCGATATCAAGTTCACCCGCTTTGTCGATAGCCGACTGCGGAAAGAACGTGTTGTCGGTTTCCCCGGGGAACTCACCCAGAACCTTGGCAAGACCGCGAGCGTCCCACTTGTCTCCGACCTTCCAGACGCGCTCTTTATGCTCGATCCACTCACGGGTCGTCAGACCCTTTTTGAGCATCTTCTCTTGCTTCTCAGGCTCGCCCGGGTATACAATCTCGCCCGTCATGGTGGGCAGGTCGTACGCGCTGATCGTGAAGGTGTTCCACTCGGCAGACTCTTTCGGGTCGCTGAATTTCTTGTGGAACTCGGTACCACGCTTGTCAGGGTTACCGATGGTCACGATTACAGTCTCACCACCGGTACCGACCGCCTCAGCAGCCGTGAACAGTTCACCGGGGACACCGCCGCCCTCGTCAATGGCGATCAGCGTGCGGGCCTTGCGGGTACCTTGGAAGGTTGATACGATATCTTGGTCAGAGGGGCGCTTGCCAAAGACGATGTTCTCGTTACCGGCACCGTTCGGCTTGGCGTACTTCCACTCCAGCGATTCGTTGATCCACGTGCCGTTGAACGCGAATGGAACGTTGTCGCTCTTCGCCTCCTGTGCCACGTACCCATAGTTGTTCTTGAGGTACGTGAACATGACGTTTTGAATCTGATGCAGGGTAGGCGCGGTGATAATCGCCAGCGAGTCCTCGGGTGGGAACGCCGTTGACCACCACGTGACAAGATCGGCCAGCCACAGGGACTTGCCGCAACCGTTGGCGCTCTTCACTGCCGTACGGGTCTTGTCCCCGAACAGCGCCACGTCCGAGATTTCGCGCAGCTTTTCGTAGTAGCGTCGGCCCAGCACGTCAGCGCTCCACGCGTTGAAATCGTGCTGGTAGATGCGCTTCTGGCTTTTGACGGCCACCTCAGCGAGGGCTTCGTCAATGATGTTCTGCATGTAGGCCATTACAGCGTCACCTTTGCAAGCTGGCGCTTGGCCTTCGTCAAGCCCTCCACGGAGTACTGCTCGACCTCTTCGTCGGTAATCTCAGGGTGGGCCGCACGCAGAGAAGCAACTATATGGTTCACTGCCGTGTCGTAGGCTGCACCGAACTGCCGCGCATTGGCGTGCGTGATGCGGTTGATATCCTCATCGACCAGCTTACGGCGCATATCCATGCGGTTGGCCATGAGGGTCATGTTGGCGAGGATAGCCCGGTAGATAGAGGCGTAGTCCTCTAGAGAGGCCTCTTTGAGCCGTGCCTTGCCGTCTGTGAGCATGTCGCCTAGCTCGATGAGCAGTAGGCGCTCTTCCTGCCGTTCAGTCAGCCAGCCGCGCTCTTCGAACAGGATCGAGTAGCGCTCGGCAAGCTCTTCGACCCCGAGGCCGGTAATCTCCGAGATTTCCCTCAGTGACTTGCGCGCATTGGCAAGTAGGCGCTCGTCAAGTGCTGAGCGCGATAGTACAACGTCTGTCTCCATTAGTCAATTGTCTCATGGAGAGGGGAACCCTAACAGTTGGCACCGTGGGAACTTCCCTCACGGCCTGTGTCTTTCGGGGTTTCTGGTTTGGTTCCCGGCTACTACAAACCCTTTTTCACCACTCGTTTCGCGCGGTGCAAGGTGAGACTTGAACTCACAACCTACGGTTTTGGAGACCGTTGCTCTACCAATTGAGCTACCTGACCATACAGTCCACTACTCCTTGCCGTGAACCAAGGCTGGTGCCTTACCCCGAAGGGCGGTACTCCGCGCTCTGAACCGTGGACTCGAACCACGAACCGAGAAATTAACAGTTTCTTGCTCTGCCATTGAGCTAGTTCAGATTGTTGGCGGTGGGTCGCCACCCTGTTGCACGTATTAGAGCTTGCCTCGTCAGACTGAGATTGCTTTTCTACTGTATCACGACTTGTCGAGCCAGCCAAGCACCTTGTCAAAGAATCGCGGCTTGTCTTCCTCTTCTGCCATTCTGCGCTGGGGACGCTCTACAAGGGTTTCTGGATGCTTAGCGGCCTCATTGACTTTAGCCTCGGTCGCGCTACCCTTGTAAGCTTCCACTACGGGGTCACCGAAACTACGACCCGGGTCGGTGGTGACCGGCTCGACCTTCACACTATCTGCGTCAATCTCTTGCGTGAAGAGCAGAGTGTGCGCTAGATTGAGTGCGGAGTTGATATCGTACGACTCCACTTCATACATGATGCGGAACTTACTCATATTTAGTTTTTCCTATTCCTTGAAGAAACGCTTGGCAAACTGTTGCTGCACAGCCTTGAGGACTTCACCTGCGACGATTTCGTTCTCCCACGGAACGAATGTGCGCTCCCAGTCCTCACCGTTCAATACCCGACCACCGGCAGCGTTGTACGAGAAAGTTTCGTATCCCTTAGTGGAAAGGCTGTCTTCGATGATGGTGCGCGGGTCAATTCCATATTTCCAGAAAGTGTGACAGACTAGAAATCTCTCGGCGGGCCATGTAGGCTCGACTTCACTCGTCATAAGCGTGAGCCACCTTGTCCAGAATTGACCAGATCGTGTCACTGACGCGGCCCTCTACGAACACGTCATCCTCACCGACAATCTCAGCCTTCCAGACTGCGGTGCCGTCATCCCCCTCGTCGTGCAGGGTTACCTTGACGTGGCGGGTGATGCCTGATATGTTCATATAAATCTTCGGCTCGGGTTCGTACGCGAAGGCGGGGATGCCACCGGGGGTCGTCGTTGTCATTCTGAGGTTACGTCCAATCCAAGAGCCTTGCGGATTTCGTCAAACGGTTGCTTGAGGCTGGGTGCTGCGTTCTCCCACCCGTTCATCACTGACGCCGCCAAGTCAATTGACTTGTTCTTGTCAGCCACGTGATCGAGAAGACCGTCCATAGCGTTGTCCGTCTTGGACTTGACCGGGATTACCATGTGTTCACCCAGTTGATGACGTGATTGATGATATCCCCGACGCCCCATGCTGCAAGCCCCAGAATCACCAGCACCGGGATAATCGGCACCTTGAGGTAGTTATCCTCAGCGCGTTTCTCTTCTCCCATTACAATCCTCCTAGTAGATCGAAAAGGTAGGCTCCCCCTACAAGGAAAGAGCCTACCACAACCGAAAAAACGAACACCCAAGCGAGTAGATCGCTACCCTTCATGATCCATCCACAGGTTCATGATCCGCGCCAGAATGAACCCGCACGCAGCCATGATGAGGACGAATGCGAGCGGCAGAATCCAGATCAGGTGCCAGCCTTTCATGACCGGTGCGCCGATACTGCAATAATCACCAGCACGACAATGAGGATCACCGCGTAGAACGTGCAGACCAGTAGGAAGTCCAGCATTAGCCGATGACCCGCTTAGCACCCGACTGGTCGCCACTGGCCTTCATGCGCTCCAGTACGTCCAGACGATCCCAGAGTTGCTTGAGCCGGATGACGTTCGTGGACTTGCCACGGTACAGTTCCTGTAGCTCGCCGTCGATCTTCTGGATTTCGAGTTCAATGTCCATGATTAGTTATCGTCCTTTGCATTCGGTGCAGGTTTTGTCGCAAGCAAAGCCGTGCTTGTGCGGTTCTTGATAGTAGCAGCCGTTATCCGTGCCAGCGTCAAGACAGTCACGAGGCTCTTCAGGATACGCCGCCTCAAGCGATTCCTGCATCAGCAAGTACAGAACCTGTGGCATCTGCTGGTCGTGCTTGACCATCATTTCCTTGAGCTTACGCTGGGCCTCGCGGTCACCGGCTTGGGCCTGATCAATGAACAGGCGTGCGTTGCCGAGCAGTCGCTTGCTGACGGGGTTGCGGCTCATTCGTCAACCTTCCATTGGCCGGTCAGCACTTGAACCTCAGCGTGAGTGATCACACCGGGCTTAGCAAAGCGCATCTTCGAGGTGGCTACTCCCCGCGCGGTGTTCTTAGACTGGTACGGCCCGAGAAATACCTCAGAGCTTCCACCGTTCTCGTAAGCCCGTCCAACTCGGACTCGGTACACTTCACCCACGTCGTAAGTAATTAGACGACTCATTTGCCCTCTTTCCTGATTTGTTCCTCCAGCTTGTCGAGCGCTTCATCCAGCCCGGGCCATTCTTCCTTGATGAGAAGGGTTTCAGGGTCAGCGGGCGTGCGAGTGATCCATGCGTGTGCTACGGTGCCACCAACGGCTCGGAACGCGGTGTAGACCCATTTCGGGGTCTTCTGCATGCCAAAGCGGGTGATGATGTAGTATCCCTCGGTGATATCTTCTGGTTTCTTGATCATACGGGGTAAATCCTCCTAATTTCGTCCATCTAGCTACTCTATCCCGGGATTGCGCGAAAAAGGGCGTTTTTGGCGATATTGGTCGAAAAAATGGCAAAAAATTTTACACATGGGCCAAACGTGTAAAAAATCGGGCCAAAATTTTACATATGGGGTCACCTGACACCGAAATAAAGGCGAGAGACGCATGGAGGTGCGCCCCGGGCCCCTC
>Ga0247734_1000181_pt1 | contig 57334 bp, 55 predicted proteins | sample UWRJL103311B2_FD_180933 | JGI IMG/M metagenome (GOLD analysis project Ga0247734, IMG submission 180933) | Plant litter microbial communities from Arlington Agricultural Research Station in Wisconsin, United States - UWRJ-L103-311B-2 | ecosystem: Environmental > Terrestrial > Plant litter >... | reverse complement strand
TTTGAAAACCGGTATATCATACACTTGTGAATTGCCAACATGGGAATACCTCATTTAATTTCTCACCTGCAGCCTTATGCTAAATCAGGGCCATTGACGGGTGATTCTGTGATAGATGGACCTGCGTTTGCATATCATGTCTATTACACATGTCTTAACAACAGACCTTCTTCAAAAAACGCCTTCGAAGCAGCACCGACCTATCATGAGGTTGGCAAAACAGCCATTGCCTGGCTAGATGGACTGGTGGCTAGCGGGATGAATATGTAAGGATCTACTCGAGCTGCCGGATTGATATTAATTGGAATAGTAAAAAGATTTATTTCGACGGTTATCTTCCCCCCTTCAAATTAAACACTCGACTGGAGCGACTAGGTGCACAGACGAGAAGACTCATTGAATACCATGCTTCCAATCCTAAGCCATGCCGTGCCTATGTTGCTCCCCGAGACCCTATTTCAAGAAACCTGTTCGGTGAAAGTGCAGCTCGAGCACATCTAAGAATGATATCCCCGCCGGCGTTTCTGGTTCCAGCCGTGATCGACGCACTTCAAAATTCGAAACACCTTCGAGATATAGTCATAACGGTTCCAGACGAAGCCGATATATACTGTGCCAATCATGTGAAGAAATATGGAGGAACTGTTATCACGGGCGATTCAGACCTTCTTGTTCATGACCTGGGCCTGAAAGGTTCTGTGTGCTTGTTCAAGGATATACAGGTCGGTGATGGTAAGACTTTATGGGGTCACATATACACTCCAGCTAATATCAAGACACAATTGAAACTATATGGAGTTGACGGGATCCGTGCTTTAGCATATGAGTTGATTTGTGACCAGCACTCTACTTTACCAAATCTACTCGCGCGAGTTTCGATTAGCGCTGCTATCACTGTTGACCCGGAAGGTTACAGGCGCTTTTGCAATGAATATGCTCCTTCCCCGGTGGAATCAGAATCAGAGCTAGTTCAGCAGAGCAAGTTTGTTCAAGCCCTCCAGAGCATGGATCCAAGAATATCAGAATACGTTTTACAATTTCCCAGCATTACCAAAGTCGGAGGGCATACTATTACACAGGTTCCACATGTTTTCCTTCCATTTCTTCTTGATTGGCCAGAACGTACAAGCGCCTGGGAGATGTCAACCCCAGTGCGTCAATTAGCATACGGAATTGTTAATCTAATAGTTCCTGACCAGGAGTATTGCTTCACTGCCTTTGAACACAGAAGACAACAGACCAAGTCGAGTGGCAGGGAGTGGCAACTGCCAAGTCTTTCTCAGATTCCTGAAGCTTGTTCGTCTCTTTTCGATCTACTTAATAACATCCGTGGAAACCTTCCCAACATTTCTGAAGAGCACTTCTGGATAGCAGCTGCTGTGTATTACGACGTCGAGTGGTCATCATCGAGAGAAAAGCCATTCGTTAGTAAAGAGGTACAACAGCAACTGAACGAGCTCAAAAACATAAAGACAGACGATAAGCAATGTTCCTGGGCTATGATTCAATTTTTAGCTATGGTTCAAGGTTCATATTATTCGTTCAGAATACTGAAACAGATTCTAACGGTTGTCCTGGCTCATCCAACATCTTCAAATTTACCACATGCCGTTCATCAATTGAATCATCAATTGGAAACTCTTCCGACTCTGGACGCTGACATAGGCGTGTTGCAAGGATCCTTGGATATTGCGCCGGTTGATATCCAGAAAATGCTTGTGGCAGCTTATAATCTATTAGGACTGGAAGACAATGTAGTGGGCCGTGGGCTGGTGGGTGATAGACGACCAAAGAAAAAACGCAGGAAACCCGCGAAAACAGCGCAGAGCCCACTACAGAGGCGCAAAAGAGATAACCCATTTGAAGTTTTAATTGCTCAATAACATAATGACACATCATGAACAAGAATATACTTTAATGAACAAGTACATGGTATATTGTACCCATGTAACAAATCTTCTTCAACATTTCACACAGTAAAATAAACCATGATTTAAAAAGTTCGCTTGAGCCCCTGAGCCTTTTTGGTAGGCTTGGCTGTGCGGACCTGGTAGCGTCCTTATTGGTCTTCTTCAGAAATACAACTTGTGGTGCCATCTCTGGGAACTTTTCGAGTGGACGCTTTGTCAAAGAGACTGTGATCATATAAGTAGAGTTGTTGGTTTTTAAAAACGGGGGGCAAAAGGAGTTCTATCAGAAGTCACGTTGGCACTCGGGATAGTAACAGGCTGTATTTTCCAGCTTTGCAAGTTCCCGAGATAATTACATTAAACCTTTTTAATCTTTTAGACGGTGTCATATAGCAAGAAATTAGCATCAATGCTGCCGAACATGGCGTTGCGACTTGTGAACTGATGCGGTAGCTGTAACAGCATACTGAAGTTTCATTCTTAAGCATAAATTGATACTGGTTTGAGACATAAGAAACACAGAAAGTAAGGGTAGGTGAAAATGATATTTCTAGGGTATCTACTTTGCAACTCCAAACGCCCAAAGCCAAATTCAGCGCAAGGAGTTAGAAACCCCTATTCTCCTTTCCATGAATAACAGTTCACCAGAATACTCTCATCAGGTAGTTGTACTCCTGAACACTTCTGGCAGCCAGACCAGACATGTTCAATATATCCCTTCTCTCAGTCTCTCCCCGATAAGCTCTACTCTTCCATTCTTCTCAAGTATCCTTCTTTCAACTTCGCGATCTCGTCCATCCTCACCAATCACTACGCATTTCTTCACATCTCCACCATCACCTACCACACATCTCCCGATCCTACCATCGACCCATTCCAATCTCACTTGCTTTGCCTCCGCATCCGCCGCACTTATATCAACAATAACTCTTTCCCTTTCTTTCCCCTTCCCCTTCTTCGGATCCTCGTCTAGCTTAAATTCCTTCCTTAATGATTTGATAACCGTCGTCCGATTATGATATCCCACAGCCTCCTTCCTTAGTTCCCTTACAAAGCGTCCGAAATCTTGCTTCTTCCCTTTTACTAACTCTCCGTCAATTTTAGGGCTAGGTAAATATCGTGCTGCCAAGGAAGAAAGTGGGATACAGGGCGGTAAAGTATGTCTATGCACACGTAGCAGGTTCGAGCCAGAGTAAGGTTTGTTGAGCATAACATAATATGGTCGAATAAATCTTCCCAGACTACATACATCGATTCGCACTCCCAGCACCCTGCCACCGTCTACTGCATTTGGGTCGGGATCTTGGATACGGAATGTCGTTATGGAGGCACATGCACGGTATAAGTTTTCTCGACTGTAAGACTGTTGTGCTGCGTGACTGGATAAGAGTGGATCGTTGTCTGAGGGGAGTGTTTGGGTTGATTTTGATGGCGGGGCTTTGGAAGCTCGGAGACGGGAAAGGATGGATTTGGAGGTATGGGATGAGAGAATCACTGCCACCTGCTTCTTACGCTGAGCTTTAAGTTGCGAGACTAGGGATATTAGCAGGATACTTTATAGATGGAGTAGGCTATTTACTTTCGGCCTGTAGTAATGCTATCTCATTGTTAAGCTGTCCTGCCACAGGATCTTCTGCAGCATAATTGTCGGTTGTATCCATGATGCTCCGCCCCTCAGACATAGCTGCTGAATTGAAATTTTCTAAGCGTCTGGGAGTATATTATTAGATTTCACAAATGTTGATGGATGTTGACATCGCGACTCTACGCGTCCGCATTCTATTTTACGGGCGGTCACGTGACCATGCTGAACTTTATTGAGATGAAGATGATAACGTGGCATAGAATCAGCACCTGGATCCTTCTCTTAGCAGTTTCACTCCTTAATACGTGTATCCACACTCTCTATACCATATATTGTCATTTGCCCCCAATCATCACGCAGTAAACAACAGAAAACACCACGTATACAATTTTGCCTCGTAAGGACACGTTCGCGATCCACTCCACGTAAAGAATACCGCAGTCGGACTTTAGAGGCCACCGAGTCCTCTGAAGCTCAACACCAACAACACATGGATGCCTACCCCACTGGGCGACACACTCACTTCTGTTTCTTTGCATTCTCCACGGCATAGTCGCTTACCATTACACCACGACGCACATTTTCCCCACTCCCAAGAGCTCGACGACCTATCTTCCAGGCGAAAACGAAGCTCCTCAAAAAACCGCGAAGACAAAGACCACTTGCTGGGTGAAGACTACTCGGAAGAAGACGACGAAGACTCTATGGGTCCCAAAGCCCGTCGCGGAAAATTCAAGGAGCCAAACGGCTCCTCGACCGGAGAGAACGGATCGAGCGCAAGGATGAACTCTTCTGTGGAATATAGGCGCAAGAATGCCTCTATCGAATCTCCAATCGTTACACAAAATCTGATGGCCCGTGAATCCTTTTCTTTGGACGATCATGTTCCTCGAACTCCGGTATTGAACAACCATGGCTTTATGCAGTTGCCTATGTCGGACAGAAGGAATTTTGGATTGTTGGTGCTATTATATTTCCTACAAGGGGTACCAATGGGATTGGCAACTGGCAGTGTGCCATTTTTGTTAAAAGGGAAGGACTACAATCTGAGTTATAGTGCATTGGGAGTATTTAGCTTGGCATCATATCCATACTCATTAAAGCTGTTATGGAGTCCGATCGTGGATGCAGTTTGGAGTCAAAAGGTGGGAAGAAGAAAGAGTTGGATCATGCCTATTCAGTTGCTCTCTGGGCTCGGAATGATATGGCTTGGATCCGGTGTTAGAGAGATGATGATCGGTGCAGGTGCAAATGATGGAGCTGGAATCTGGGGATTTACATGGTGGTGGTTCTTTCTAGTCTTTACGTGCGCTACTCAGGATATTGCCGTGGATGGCTGGGCTCTCACACTTCTGACTCCTGGGAATATTTCCTATGCTTCGACAGCACAGACTGTAGGTTTGACAGCTGGCCAGTTCATGTCCTACACGGTTTTCCTCGCATTTGAATCACCAGATTTCGCAAATAAATGGTTCCGCAGCACTCCTCTCGATTACGGAGTAATGACACTTGGTGGATATTTGACGTTTTGGGGCTGGATGTATATTGCTGTGACAATTGGGTTAGCAGCCTTGAAGCGAGAAGAGAAGACTAGAAATGAGGATGGTATTTGGGATGTTTACAAAGTGATGTGGGGAGTTCTTAAGCTCAAGAACATTCAAACTATCATAATCATCCACCTTATCGCCAAAATCGGATTCCAAGCTAACGACGCTGTGACGAATCTCAAACTGATTGACAAGGGATTCAGCCAGGAGGATCTCGCACTCACGGTTTTGATCGACTTTCCATTCGAAATTGGTCTCGGATACTACGCCGGGAAATGGTCCACAACATATACGCCTATGCGACTGTGGTGCTGGGGATTTGTAGGTCGCTTGGTGGCAGCAGTAGCAGCTCAAATCACAGTCATCGTCTTCCCTGCCAATGGCGTAGATACCTGGTATCTCCTAGTTGTCATCGCAGAGCACATATTTTCAACCTTCACCAACACGGTCATGTTCGTCGCCATCTCTGCGTTCCACGCTCGAATTGCTGATCCCGTAATCGGTGGTACCTATATGACACTACTGGCTACGTATGTACCCTCCTTTTTATTCCTTTCAAGACTAACAAACCCAGCGTATCGAATCTCGGTGGTACATTTCCCCGATTCTTCGTTCTTAAACTCGTCGACTTCTTTACAGTCGCAACCTGCATCCCCCCCACCGCCGGTACGATTCTTCCCGAAAAACTTCGCGGTCCTCTCCTCTCAGCTGCAGACACATTCAGTTGTGCTCTCGGAGCTGAGAAGGATCGCTGTATACAAGGTGGTGGGGTTTGTAATATTGAGAGAGATGGATATTATGTTATGAATATTGTGTGTGTGATTATTGGGGTAATAACATTTTGGGGTTTCATCAAACCGGCAGCATTGAAGTTGCAGGCGTTGCCACTAAGGGCTTGGAGGATTGCTGAGGGAGAGGCGTAGGCAGGTATGGAGGAGGGGTAATTAGATGGTTAAAAGAACGGATTAGAGAATGAATATATTCTTTGCAAACTTTGAGAACTTTAAATTCTCGTACCCTTAGTGCTAGGCTTGACTCTTGAAATTTTCACGCACATGAAATCCTCAGGCTGGATTACAAGGCATTGGGGTTTGATTCCTCTCTGGATGGCATGGAAGGATTTTGCCAAGTGCTACCCCTTTTTAAGCGAAGCTGGGGCGCGTTTATCACTAGTCATTTCCTATCTAAATCGTGAACCAACCCTTGACTGGGTCATTTTATACAGTGCATGAATAAAGCCGTTCTTTTCTAAATTCATATAGATGTTGGAACCGACAATTATAGAAATTATAAGAGCCGTCTAAGCTCACAAACACGAGCATTGAGCGATAAAATTCATAGCTTGCATGTCTTACATCCCTGAAGTTCAACTACATGCCAGCATGAACTGTAGGTGGATCCAAATTGGATTTTTTAAATTTACAGAAGGTACGACGTTGCGAGTTGTGTTGGTCATGGATCAACTGACCGAAGTCTCATACCTTTGGCGAATAATCAAATGGTGTGGAATTGTATAAGAATGGCTAAGAAATAAACATTACTACTTCAAATGCTTGCGATCTGTGCCAAACTCTATTTCTTCATTAGCTCCTGTCCATTAAATCAACTGTATCTTCTTAAGCCTTCCCACTCGAGCTAAACATTCCCTCACACTAATGCAACAAGAAGACCAGCAACCATCAAGAACCCACTCGCCTTCTTCACACACCCAGCACCAGTGAACTCAGATGAGGGAGGGGCTGTGCCAGCACTAGGTGGTGGAAAAATAGCTGTAGGATAAACTTGTAGCTTTGGGGTGTAGCTAGCTGGAGTACGTACAGCAGTATCGCTGGGGTACATGGTGATCACAGAAGTGATGACAGTTGGGACACAGGTGCTAATTGTGACGATGCTAACGTTGTAGTGTGGACCCTGGAATGTGCTTATAGGAGAACTAGTGGGGTATGGTGCCTCAGGAGTTGGAGATGGCGATCCATAATAAGTTGGAAGTGGTGGATAGGTACTTGGATGGGATTCTGGGAACCAGTCTGAGCTTTGCTCGATGATAGTTGTGGTAGTAAATGGTTCAGTGCTGTATGGACCTTGGAATATTTGTTAACCGTGATTACAAAATATCAAGAAGGAGAACTAACAGTGAGGAACTGAAGGTGGACATTCAGATATGGTGATTGTATGGGTTTTTGAGAGACTTGAGTGAAGAGGTATGATTGTGGAGCTTGTATAGTTTGGCTTCTCCGAATAATGTGCGTCGACAGCGAAAACAACTGCTAGAAGAACAGCGAAGGAAAAATACATTTTATCAAATAATAGGGGTGTGTTGCGATATCCTCAAAATTGAAAAAGGACGTAATAAAGGTAATGAATGTAATTGAATCTGAGATTCGTGAGCGAACTTGATAAAGGTTAAGCTTAGGAAATAAAAAGACCAAGAAAGAATTGGGAGCTGAGATAGTCAAATACATTCTCAGCCTCCATGATAAGTAGTGCTCACATGTTTTTGTCAGCTTCAAAACAAACGAAATGGCCATTGCCGTAACCGTGAGGTATCTGACCACACTACTGTTCTCGGGCTTGGCTTTTTAGGTACACGACTTGGTGGTACCACCAAATATGTGCCTTGACAGTACAAGTCATACAGTTTCTGTTGTTAAATGTTGCCAGGGGGAGAGCTGCTGGGTTACACGAATTCCTCCACGGCTGAAAATGACAGGGGAGTCTATTTATGTGACAATACTTGAAATTAGTTCGTAAGATCACTTCTATTATGGGGCCCACCGTCATCGGCAAGGGAAATTTGATAATTTGCAGATTCAGAGTAGTAGGTTTCAGCCTGTCGATATATAGCATGCAGAAAAAGTGTAATATATTAATCAGGTAGCTTAACAGTTTTCTGGCGCCTTGTTCTGTGAGGGTTCTAAAGAAAACAAAGACCAATAGGGCTAGACTATGTAGCTGCAAAATTTGTGCACTAGGTTTAAAGTACATATATTCTGAATTTCTTCATGTCTCTCTCCAACTATCCCCAGTGTTCTTCCCAAGGTATATTAATAACTCAAACCTAATCCATGTCATTATGATGTCCCTGGGAGCTTAACTGGTTCTTTCATAGACTTAAAAAACTCATATATTACCACACACCAAGCCGCCCTGTAAAGCTAGTCTGTACGCTACTTTAGCTCCATGTACAGTACCACAGAACAAGTAAACGAGTTAGGTTTTCCCAGCCTCCATCAGTTTCTGTGCACCAGCCAATTGCTTTTGCGGCCCTGAGATAGACACCAGCCAGTTGTTGTCTGTGTCTGGGACAATAATCATTTTGCATCCCTTCTTCTCCCAGATTTTCTGTGGCGTTAAGCCCCCTTTCTCTTTGCTCAGATTGTCCTTTTCAGCTCGACTTACAAGAACTTGAAGTGTCCGCCATTCTCCTTCTGAGATTCCAATAGAGGGTCGTTCCCAACTCAACTCTGTCTTTGCAAATGTCTTCAACGCCACTTTTAACTGGCTACTAAGTTTCATTAGCGTCTCCTTGGTTTCGATGCCTGTATACCAGTTTCCCTCTTTGATGTCTATGATTTTAGCCTTGACTTTTTTCCCACTTTCCTTAGATTGAAGAGCTTTAATCAGACCATCTAAAAGCTTTCGCGTGCTATGGCCAAAACAGAGTATGTAATCATACTTGAGGAGATGAGCTTCAAGGAGACCCTTAGTTCTGTGTTCATACATTCTTTTGAGCACCGTTTCTTTCTCCTTCGGAAAGTCATCAGTCTGGAAGTATGCCGAGTCACCGGCAATAGCAGCAATCGCCAATTTGCTAACAAAGCGCTTATCATCCTTGAGAGCTTTATACTCGGAGTTTTCCAAAACATCTTTAGTAAACGGGGTCGAGATGCGAATTCCCATGGAATCAGCACACTTGAACAACCAACGCTTCTGAGTGTTCATGGTGAAAACGCGTAATAGCTCAAGGTACGTTTGTGCAATCACAGAACGAGCTAGGAAACCGGGTGAGTATTGGCTGGCCATGGTGTCTTCAAAGCTTCATATGACTTACCTCCATTGTTGGTATCTATACACATTATGGTTACACCTTGTGTTGTCACTTTTGAGCTTTTAACTGCTTTTGGTGGTGCATCATTTTTAGATGCCGGAGGATCTGCACCTTTTTGAGCCTCTATTGTCCTTGCCCTCTTCAGTGGTGCTTTATGGCTCTGCTTTTCTTCTCGAACCGTTGTTAGAGTCGCATTGACTCTCTTCGTAGCATCCTTCTTATCGATGCCATTATTTACTAGTTCGTCCACCATCTTTTCTGCGCACTTCTTTCCGTCAACACCTAAAGCTGCATTTTCCAAACCCTTCGTACCAAATTTCTGCTCTAAAATGTGAACCACACGCGCGTTCTTTTCAGCCTCCTTTTGCCACGCAAGTCTGTCCTTCTTATGTTCCGCGTCTAGTTTATCCAGTAATGCCTCCCAAGCTTTATTTTGTTGATCTGCTAATTCCTTCTGTTGCTTCATCATCTTATCCAACTTGGCGCTCTGTTCTTTGTTGTTCCCTTTTATGCTGGCATTCAGACGCTTCGTAGCCTCTTCCGCCCGTTTTGCAGCCTCCTCCAACCTTTTCGAAGCATCTCCTAGCAAAAGTCCCACTGACTGATTGATACTTGCGGTGCTTTTCTCGAACCCTTCCACGATATCCCTCAGTTTTGGCAAGGTGAACGAATTGTAGTAGACTTTGCTAGGAAGATCGATCGAAATGATACGCTGGCGTTGTTTGATGTACAATACTGCTTGTTTACACCCATTTTTAATGTTCTTTATGTCAGCTTCAAACATGGACTTTCTGCTCACATAATTAGCATACAGATTGCAATTCCTAATTCAATTCATACGCTCTCGCACCACCACGTCCAAGTGGATGTTTTGGGTCCTCTACTCGTAGTTGAATTTCCGTAAGCTGATTTTTAGCCTTTTTGACACGTTTTGCAATTCCTTTGAGCTCTGCCGCTTCAGCTTTCAGTTTAATAGCTAGATCATATACAATGACAAGCGCGCTGAGGGCATCTGTTATACCGAACGAGGCCATTTCGATATATATTTCATAAGTTATGGAGGAAGGTAAAAGAGGGCAGCCGGTCGAAACGAATTTGAAAGATCGTCCATGGCTGTGCTATGTTGTGGCCTGGAGCTGAGAAAGATTGAATTGAAGTGGTCCACTAAAAATATAGATTACGTGCATGAGGCTGGTATTATCGCATTCGCGATAGAGGTGGTGATTGGGTCGCTAATTCCAAGCTACCCCTTATGGATCTACCACGTGACTGTCCTGTGAACCTAGTGATTGCAGAATTGACATCTCCCTTCTTATTAGAGATATATGAGTTACTCCCCTAACTTGAAAGGGTTGATGCTGGGATATCGTTCTAGTAGAGCTTAGCCTTTTATTTCTTCTTTTCTATAACCTCCGATTACTCACCCCCCCGTTCTCTAATCAACCTCTGCTCGCATCTTTTCATATCACGTCAGATCACGTAGCACGTAACATCATACCCATAGCCCCCACCCGTGATCAATCCACCAAGCCTCCCTCTGCAATGTCCCAATTGAAGAAAATGCCCTCCAAGTGTCTTAAAACTTTAAAATTCTCCTCCTCAATTCTTAAATTTTTAATCTTTTTAATTTAGCCACCGGCCTACGGAATGATATGTTTGGAAGACTGCGTCCAAGGCTGGTGCCAAAGACAGCAAAGCCTTACCACGATCAAAGGTACACATATTACTAGGTGAAGTAGTCTCAAACATTGTTAGTGATGATGCAAAGCACAGAGCCATGCTTAAAGACAGCTATAAAAATAGAAATACTTTTACCAAGCAGGCATAAATTAGCATCATAGCTTGAACGTCTTGGAATTTTTCGCGACATGCTTGGGCAATTTCGTGGGCCAAGTAATGTAGTATTAGGCATTTTTACGACCACCTAATAATCACCTTTGTTGCCCTGTGTACCTCGCTCAAAGAACGCTTACCAGATTTTAAATTCGAGTCACTGATCGTCGCAGATCTAAGTAACGATACCTCTCTCCAATAAATTACTATCTTTATAATCTAATGCAGAGCTAGTAGCAGTGGAAGGTATATTAGTCATGATTTCGTAATTGAAATATTCCCTGGTTTAAATAATAGGTCCTAATATTAAGTGCATCATAATTTTCGGTTGCTTAATGAGGTATATTCTTGAATTCCAATCCTTCCTATTTTATCCGTGATCAATCTTTACACAAGTCTAGCTAAGTTACCGTTACAATCCAGACTCGTATACACTTTCCCGAAAATTCTCTTTTACATCACAAGCGACACATTCGAAGCACAACAGTACATTGACAGGCCGAACTTTGAACTCTTTAGGACCGTTGGGTTCCCTCCCAAGATGAGAGCACCTTTAATGAGGTTACTATGTAGCAATGGATACCTGGAGTTTTGCAATTAAGACCATACACTTTATCGCTAGTATAGGCGGCGCTAAGTGACAGAGTTGTTACACTCTCACCCCCTTAAGTAAACGGGAATATTACGTTATTAAATGAGATACCTGATCATTTCAAGCTACTGCCTAAAACAAAATTTTAATCACGAGTGAGTATCCGTGCTTTATAATAGAAAGAATTATACCTCTGTTTTGATACTAAAGCAAAGGTTATCTAGAGTGCTGGAAGCAACATGCGCTAATTGTTGCTCGAAAGTAAACTTTTGCATATACCACGTCTGAAGTACAGTCACAAAACCGAAGATTTCACCTATATCAAAATACTATACATATATCACAGTGCGATCGTACTGCTACCCTTTGATTATCCCCAGATCAAAGTGGGTAGTAGTAAGGAGGCAAGGTCATTGAGATTGTTTTCTGTTTTCTGTTTGTTGCATGTTGTTATTGAGCAGGTAGCGAGACATTAATAGAACGCGCATATATATAGCCGAATTCCCCAGTCAGACTCCTCTATGAAACATTTGAGACACCAACATATGAACTCTAACGCATTGTTCGGACGCAGCGACCAAGAGGCGTTGGATTAAGACGTTCATTTGTGGTATTATGACCAACAGCTTCAGATTCGCATTATAGCCTGATAAAATTACCAGCCTTGGCGTAATATAACGTCTAAAAAAATACAATGGTGCGGATACTACCGAAAGCTTTATTAATTGAGGGTACCAATATCGATCGTCTAAACTGGGCCAAGCAGCTTGTTCGCAAGTCATGCGAGTCCGTTCACTACAATATTCTTTACTTAGCATATCTGCATTTCTCATCCCCTTAAATTCAGTAAATTGGACAAGGTCCTCTTTTATTGAAACATTAATTAAATTAAGCAACGAACTTGATGGTTCCGGGAGTGAGCGGCAGTTGGACTTGCTTCTCGTCCGTACATCCATTTGTAAGAAACGTTCAATATCAGAAGAGCTTTCGCATCCGTGCCATATAATCCATACAAGCCCTCAGAAATATTCAACTCAGGATAGAATCCAACATTGATGTTGGAAATGTAAAGTGTATGGCGTTCTCATTGGTGTAGTTTAGCCGAATAATCATCACAGATTTCGACTGCCAAGCCGATTTGGAACACCTGCATGTTTCTCATCTAAGCTTTCAGGTCTACAGGGTATATAGACTCATAATTACCCGCCCCAAATGGTCGACTTGGCATGCACAAATGAAGCTCAAGAAAGTCTTATTGGGCTGGGTAATCGTTATTCCGACCATGATGCTCACAGCCACCACCACTCCAAACATTACATCAAACCAAAATACCTTCCGGTATTTGACATGCACAGATAGTTCCTGTCATTTTGGTTGAAGGCGCTTAGGAAACGGTTTGATATGCTGGCAGTGCATTCTTCTGCCTCCATGGTAAAGCTGGGGAATGCCATCGACCATTTATTCTACATCAAAACTCTGACACAAAATGAGCCTGATGATCAGAGGCACGGTTTGCGAAACGGGCGTGCATTGATCTATGCACTCTTTTCTTACAGAAGTCTTACTGCAGTACCTGCTTTAGGACGAGCTTCTAATTAGTTATAATGAGAGGTATCTACCACAGCTGGCCGACACCCATTTTCTAATCACTCTTCACCAAACACCATCTCCTTACAGTTCAAAAAATATTTGACATTATGAATTATAGTCAACCTGGGGAAGTCTATCAATCGTCTGAACGAGATGAATACGGATTGTTCTGCTGCTGCGATTCTCTCATAGCTGTCGCAACAGAAGGGCTCAGACTCATCTGTTCCCCTTTCACCACGATGACGGATTGCTGGTGAGATGGATTTCCGCAAAGTTCCCAAATAGAAGTGGCTTGAGATGTAGCTTAAATTTTCAGCTATGAACATTTTCTTAACTTCACTACAAGAAACGACGCCATATCCAGCAAATGTCCTCATTATCAGACCAACCTATCAACTTGGTATTAGCATCACTTCCTTGAAGTTTCACTCATCCCACAACGTCGGAATAATATTCTTTTCGAGGCCAATTCGCTCCGACAATCTTTCTTTGTTGAGTGTGGAAGTGTAACTTGCATTTATAGTCCAAGCATTCTGTTAGCGATGGATACTGCATCATCGTTCTCGGTGGCTGGTATCTGGTTTCAATATATCATAGAGATACGACAAACTCTGAATTATATCACTTGACGCTCCTGGAAGCTTGGGCATCCGCCCATACTAGTGAAGCGAACTGTCAAGAATGGTATCCAGGTTATCAGCCATCAATGCTGAGCGGTTGTGAACTTTTCAAGACAGGCCTTTGCGAACGTTACTGGTGTTTGGGGAAGAGGCAAAGAGTTTGGCAATAATAAGGTGCTCGGACAAGCTGTTTATTCTATAGAAATTTATTCAATTTGATATGGTTAGGGATGTATGAGGTGGTGAGGGTTGGACTTTGTCACCTTGATCAATGGCCACCTGGTGCAATCCTGAGGATCGTGTATGTGCTTGGACAAAAGACACCCCTATGAGGAATATATTTTTGATTTGGCTAACAGGTCGTTATATTCGTACTCTCTGTGACTCGTGTAATTTGTAATTTACATCCTAATTTTGAGGGAAGTCTGAAACGGAATGTCTCTACGACTTTACTAAAATCAAATATCACCATTAAATTCAAGGAGCACTTATGCCTATAAGCATAGTAATACCCTGTTTTAAAGTAATCCGACAGTTTCATTTAATAATAAGATATGAGAATCTATAATTGGTGAATTAGACGAACTCCTCCTTTATCGAAACATTCATTTAATAGAATGCTGAATATCACGTGATATATTATTAACTGGCTATGCACGACAAGTATAAGATCATGTATTGTTATCAGAGGACTGCATCATGTTTTCCAGCCTCCTCTTTAGAAATGCCTCTGAACTCTGAAGAAAAAACTTGTTGTAATTGTCAGACTTTGACAGAATTCGGGATCTGGGTCTCATCAGCGCGGGGATTGCCAAGATACCTCGGTTCGCGAACGACGGGATCAACAATATCGAGTAAGTACCATGTTTTCTTTTATGAGGTATCAACCTACGTGGTCCTTAGAAACCAGTGAACAATTTTTTTTTTACCTATCTGTACAACAGAACATCTCCCACCAGAATCAATTGACAAATGAAATCAACAACTTCCCTTGACTCGATGAAGTCGTTTGGTAGTGTGGTGCCTTACGCTGAACCCCTGTGGTATTCACGGAACGTATCACCACATTACACTGCATCGCACCGTAAGCTGAGGGCTGCTGTAAGGAATTACGTCGACGAGGAACTACTTCCCCATGCTTTTGACTGGGAAACAGCAGGGATTGTTCCAGACCATGTAAGTAGCGTGTCAACTGTACCGCTCCACCATAAATATATAAACAGAGTCCACTGACCATAGACAAAAGGCTTGGAAACGACATGCGGAGCTAGGCTATCTAGCTATTGTTACTGGGCTTCCAAATGTAAAACTTCCTGGAGACATCCCGTTTGATGAATGGGATTCTTGGCATACGTTGATTTTGACGGACGAACTCAATCGCGTGGTACGGTCTCTCTGATAGGTTGATTTACCCAGCTAACCTATCTACGAAAGGGATATTCAGGTGTAAACTGGGGCTTAGGAGGAGGTAACGGGATTGGAGTCCCTCCTATCGTGAATTTTGGTACTGAAGCTCAGAAGAAAAGGTTCCTGCCGGGAGTAGCAGACGGCAGGATCAGATTTTGTCTGGGAATTACTGAGCCAGATGGTGTGCTGTCCTCGAAATATGCTCCCGCTATATATTGGCTGACTTTGACTAGCTGGTTCTGATGTTGCGAACATCAAAACCACAGCAATTCGCCAAGGAGACCATTACATTGTCAATGGGTCTAAAAAATGGATCACAAACGCAATTTGGGCAGACTATGTTACAGCAGCCGTAAGAACCGGTGGCGTGGGTGCGACAGGCATCTCCGTTCTTATTATCCCTCTCTCAGCATCTGGAGTTTCTCGACGACAGATGTTTAACTCCGGCGTCGGCGCTTCCGGAAGCACATTCATAACTTTTGAGGATGTCCGAGTGCCATGCGAAAACCTTCTCCATAAAGAGGGCCGCGGTTTCGAGGTCATAATGTCAAATTTCAATCCTGAGCGGAAAGGTTTAGCTACAGCCTGCATTCGACTCAGCAGGGTCTGTGTAGAGGATGCATGGAACCATGCATGCACTCGAGAAACATTTGGACACAAATTGATCGAAAACCCAATCATTAGGGCTAAATTTGTTAAAATGGGACGTATCATTGAACCTGCACAAGCATTTTTAGAGCAGCTAACTTGGCTGATTGAGCTGAACCGAAAGAATGGAGCGGATGATGTGAGGATTGGTGGTATGACTGCAATGCTGAAAGTTGTTAGCACGAGATGCTTAGAGAAGTGCGTAAGGGAGGCTCAACAGGTGATGGGAGGCTTGGGATATGCTAAAGGCGGTAAAGGGGGAAGGTAAGTCGTGTTTGCTGAAGCAAATGATCTAGCTAACAATGCCACAGAATCGAGGCGATATCAAGAGATGTAAGAGTAATGGCTGTTGGTAAGTTGATGTCTTATATATGTACCGGTAGTTTACGATTGGCTTTCTTAAAAAGAGCTTTGCGGAAATCCTCTAGCATGCCCCTTCCAGGATACTCCTAACACACCTTCTGGATAGCATTCTAGTACATTATATCTTCAAGCTCTAACAAACTTCAGGAGGCGGGAGCGAAGAGATCATGTCTGACTTGGCAGTAAGAGAAGAGGTAAAAGATCTGAAGTTGTATGCCAAGAAGTCAAGCAGATTGTGATCCGTTTTTACAAAACTAAGAATATAAGCAGACAAAACACATGAAATTAGCTAACCCTTTCAATTTTGTCTTGTGTTAGAAGTTATACATAATAATACTGGTTAAGTTGCTTTCTTTCTCCTGAATAGAATCTACATGATATATATATACAAAAGATGAGGCTGGAAGGTCTTGACAATACTCACTTATTTCCACATCTTGAATGTTATATTTGTGCCCCATTTTCTCTATTACGCTACAGGAGAAGTGCTGGTGTAAACAATTAGTCTCTGGGGTTTATATTCCTAATAACAAAACTGGCTCTTCCAAGTCCCAAAGTCTCAAGATTAAGAAGGATAAATAAAATTTTACCCAGTGTATTTCCGATTAAGACTTTACTGGCCAAAGATACGGGGCGTCCAACGATAACAACATTATCAATTCATCAATTCATAACAAGATCATGTGTTTAATTGATTTGATTTTGAATAGTGGGTTTGCTTGATTACGTTGATTGAAATCTTTTGTTAATAAAATCAATAGTAATGATATGTCAGTGATATTTAGCTTCCATAAATGGGTTGAAAGGAAAACAAGTTTTCCAGCCAAAATGTGAACTATTATACCAATTGGACTTAGCATCCAGCCGCGAAAACCTGAACTAGCTGCTAGTATAACAATACACAAGTGGATGCTTTAATCAAGAGTGCTTCTCCAGAATAGTTAGACCATACGGGCACCGATCACAGACACAGCGACCTGCGAATTTCTCTGGTGCTTCATAATATCTCTGTCAGATAACCCTGATATTCCCACATTCTGCCAGCCCGGAAAAGAGGTTCTTGAATCTTATTCGGATGGTCCAGTGGGGTGAATGGGCTATCGTGATCTAGCCAGAAGATGTTGGTTAACGCCCATCTAACCACACTGTGCTTACTGTATTTGTCGTTCTTCCTGCAAGCTTTCCGGACAGGGTGATTTGCACATTCCGCAAAGTATCGCATGGGTAATAGAAGCTTGAAAGATACTTGGAAGGTCATCATAGGATCCTTAATTTGTAGAAGCGGACGATTAGTAGGGATCCATGCTGGCTTGGATGTGCGGCTCCGTGTCGCCATGCTGTTGCAGTGTTTGCCCTCGGGAGTGGTTGTGACCAGAAGATAGTGGCATTTTCTTGAGCCACTTCGTAAGCCACTTTGGACCTGCACGTTTTCCCACTCTTGTGCATTCTGATACGGTGGTGGTGCAGGCACGTCTGGTACTTCGCCCAATGATGGCATGTTAGATATTATATGCCTATCCAAGGAAAGGAATCTGATATCTTTTCTATGTAGGAGTTTTGTGATTATGATTTTGTGGAATTGTGGAATTGCTTGGTTGTGAATACTGGTTGAAAAGGTTCGATTAAACTTCGCGAGGACTTCTTCTTATACTAAAAATATTATATAGTAGAGCACCATAATATAACACTTGCTTTAGCACTATATTCCTCACACTTTGGCACGTTTATCTACCCTATTTGAGTTAAAGTTGGACCTAAATCATTCAACTATGTCTAGGAAAGTGGTGAGGTGTTTTGAGTAGATGTGCTAAAGTGCATTGTGCAAGTGGAGTAATCGCTGGAGAGTAACTTTGAGCCATGCCTGTCTTTTAAAGCCTCCGCTAGATATAGAGGCATTGACGCACGACAACATCTCCCGAAAAGGTTTATGCCAAAACATTTTCTTAATATGAAGATTTCCAAGCCGTAGACTTAGTTATAATCTAATCATGCGCTCAAGTCCAACCAGATGGTAGGACAATTTGAGACTCGGCAGCAGGTTGGGCCACCTAGTTCGTATGAATTGTACACAAAGTTGCACATCCGAACGCAGTTCTGGGAAATGTGGTTACACGTTCACTGTATGGTAGTTGCGCGCAACCCAGATTTGTTACACTAGTCTGATTTTGAATAACAATTGTTTTTCCACTCCTCATCTATGACGCCCATTACACGTCACTTAAATTTTGCACCAAATCTGTGGTTAGGGTGATAGCATTCATTCTTTCTTTCTTACGGTGCTCTGTCGAAACCGGGGTTTGTATAGTCATCTTTGCCGTTATAACGATGGGGACATCACCGGTCGTAAGCAGTATAGCACAGCATCCAACACTTCTGATTATTATCTCGCCTCCCTGTCTTCCAATTCCGCTGATATCCTATATCTATGTTACCATTCGTTCATCCGACTCTTCTTCGCAGTCTGTTACCCGAAATATGAAGTATGTATGACACTTCTCAACGATATGCGCACTACTCTGATAGTGTAATAGTATCACGGCATCCAAACGCAAGTCAAGGTATGCTGAACTACTCCACGACTATCTCGATTATCTCAATCGTTACAGATCTTCTCATGATGCCTATAGCAAGAATCTGCGTCTGCCATCTCGATATCAGAGTCCCTGGCCTGGATGTTTTAAGAAAGCCAAATGGCAACTAGGTGATGTCTTTTCGAAAGGATATCGGAAAATGGACAAATACTTTCCGACATGCAGGTATGTTACTCATGTTCCAAAAACCATGGCGATAACTAACAATGCCAGCGTTGTCGAGACAATCCCCCTTCGAAGACTTAGGAAATTGTCTAAGACTCCTGAACAAATGGATCAAAGTTCCGTATCAAGACTTCACCTGGGAATTGTTTGATGTACAAAGGGTTTTGGATTGATGCGCTCATAGAAGCTGGGTTTGAAGGCTGCAGGGTCATTCCAAGTTCCATATATGTATAGAATTTTATGGAAAGAAACATACTTGACTACTAGTAGTATGAACAGTGTGCTGAAGGGATATTGTTGTAATATCAGTTAATTATTCTAGATTTTAGAGATATGAGTGCTGCCCCTTGCCTGGTTCTCCCAAACGCAAACCATCGAACTTTATCTGCACAGTTTCATCCGACAGCCCTCATTTGCTTAACGGCACTCATGAACTTGAAAACTGGCTTATATTTACTCTTCTCTTCAGATAGTTGTTTCGGCTGTTCTTTTCCATCACAGTTCTAGGTAATACGTCATGCCCACATATCTAACCACCTCTACTCGTCATATAAAAGGCTCAAATGGCTTGTCCCGTGTGAGGATCTCAGCTGCTACAAGGGTTGGCGTCAACTCGGATGCGCGTCCGTTTGATGGTACTCAAAGCCTCCAATTTCTTACCAATTTGGAAGCAAATCCCCATCCAAACGGACGTTCTTCGGTGACACTACTTTTTTCCAGAATTCCAAGAGTTTCCATTATGAAAAAAGCTCTATGCCGCAAATGCTGGAAATAGCATCATCTTTACTATGAAAATCCTTATACCAGATCGAGAGGCTTCTAGGTCAAAATCACAATCGTTTGCATTTGACCCTTCTTCTCATGTGAGTGCCAACCAGTTTGACCGCGTCTGCCACCATTGTTAAGTAATTCTACGTTTCAGATAAATTGCGCGGATGTACTGTACATTACTGTGCACTAACATGTGGGTTGAATGCATTTTTCACAATAGGGTCGGAGAACAGTACGAATTCAGGGACGGCCCGATAGGACAAGGTGTATGGGGACCCCAGATTTCCCGAAACTTAATTCAATGAAGGAGGTGGGGAAGTCCTATATAACAGTCCATTATACTTTCCAAAAGAGTTTAACGAGGAAAACAAGCCAACGAGCACCCCTCATCCCTTACTAGCATGCGTAATACTTTCGTACAGTGCCAAATAATTCCCACTCCACCATATAATTTTCTAGGAGCACACAAACGACCAACGAGGAATTATTTGGGCTGGTACGAAAGTATTGGAAGTACAATAAAACACCACAGAGCTTTTCCTAGGCGTGCTTAAACGCGACGCACTAGCAAAATATTTGGGCTAGTACAGAAGTATTAGAAGTACAGTAAAACACCATAGAATTTTCATAAGAGCGCACAGACGACCCAACTGGGAGTTATTTTGGCCTGTACGAAGACTATAATATATTAGTTTTCTAATCGGTAGTGATTACCGAGTGTAACCGTTCATAGGTGTTCGGGATCCGGCCGAAATTATCTGGTATCTTCCGGTAGAGCAATAGCAGATTCGGAGTCTCATGGAGGGACCAATTCAAGTCCAACCACTCGATCCGACAAGAGGCTAATTCCACAGCCATTTCTCGCTAAACATGCAACCACGGAGGCAATTTGTCTAACATGTCATAGCTGCAGAACGATTCACAACCTCTACGGCCATATCGGCCATACTCTTGCGTCACGAGAATTGTCTCGTAGAAAATTCTAAAGTTAAGTGGCTATATGAAGTGTATGGCAATATAAAAGCAATGGCTCACTTTGATTATTTTCTCCTTCGTTCTTTATCCCTCATCCCTTTAGAGACCTCAAGTTCACTTGCAGTTCTTACACTTCAATCATGTATTCCTTCAAGTCATTTTTCATGTATGGCAGTTTTGCACTGCAAGCTGTACTTGGTCGTCCTGAACCAAGCCGAGTACAGGAACGAAACGCTGCGATTTTAAAACGCTCTGTGGATTCCTTTATTGCAACCGAGAGTCCAATAGCTTTACGAAATTTGCTTTGCAACATTGGATCGTCGGGATCCTGCGTTCCCGGGGCCGCCTCCGGATTGGTTATTGCAGGCCCAGGTCGCGCAAACCCAGACTGTAAGGAATCTCATGCCGTGGGTTTGATCCATTGCCTAACACGTATAGATTTCTTCACCTGGACTCGAGACTCAGCACTAGTGTTCAAAACAATTGTTGATGCTTTCATTGTTACATATGATTCTTCTCTTCAAATCCAGATTCAGAACTACATCACTGCACAAGCGAAGCTGCAGACGGTTTCTACTCCTTCTGGAGGTCTCTCGAGTGGTGGGCTAGCTGAGCCTAAATACAATGCTGATGGGTCTGCCTTCACTGGGGCTTGGGGCCGACCCCAGCGAGACGGTCCTGCTTTAAGAGCTACTGCTATGATCGCTTATTCAAAGTGGTTAAGTATGTAATCTTAAGCGGCCCTTCCATTTCATGATGCCAGTATACTTGAAGCATGCTAATATTTGACGCAGTAAACAATGGTTATACCTCGACTGTGACATCCCTTGTTTGGCCAGTAATTCAGAATGATCTGAGTTATGTTGCTCAGTATTGGTATGCAAGCTTCTGCAGAATTTTACATTCTCTCTGCTAACTACTTGGAAAGGAACAACACAGGATTTGACCTTTGGGAGGAGGTTTCGGGATCCAGCTTCTTTACTATAAGTGCTCAGCACCGAGCTCTAGTTGAAGGAAGTGCATTAGCAGCTATGGTTGGGAAAAGTTGCACTTATTGTGATTCTCAGGCCCCTCACATTCTTTGTTTCCTCCAGACCTTTTGGAGTTCCTCCCAAAATCTCATTATAGCGAATATCAACCAAAACAATGGCCGATCCGGCAAAGATGCGAACAGCATACTAGGATCTATCCAGACGTTTGATCCAACTGCTAACTGTGACGCCACCACCTTCCAACCGTATGTATAACCTTCCAAACAATTTCATGGTTTTGACATACCTAGATGTTCTGATCGAGCATTGGCTAATCACAAAACCACTACCGACTCTTTCCGGTCTATCTACTCCATCAATAATGGAGTTCCTCAGGGCGTTGCTGTCGCAGTTGGCAGGTACCCGGAGGACAGCTATTTTGGTGGTAACCCATGGTACCTCAACACTCTAGCTGCAGCAGAGCAACTGTACGATGCCCTTTTTACCTGGAACAGACAAGGGTCTATCACAATTACCTCGGTTTCTCTGTCTTTCTTTAGGGATATCTACTCTTCGGCAGCTGTCGGTACTTATGCTTCGTCCAGTGCAACATATTCATCACTCTACAACGCGGTGAAGGCCTACGCCGATGGCTACATGAATGTAGTTGCAACCTACGCCCAGTCAAATGGATCGCTATCTGAGCAGTTTTCTCGATCCAATGGCCAACCCTTATCAGCATATGATCTCACGTGGTCATACGCTGCGTTCTTGACCGCAGCAGCTCGCCGGGCTGGAGTTGTACCATATTCATGGGGAGAACCAGCAGCTTCAAGCGTACCATCGTTCTGTTCCGCAACTTCAGCAATTGGTACCTACTCCACAGCACCAACTAGTGCTTTTCCCACAAGTCAAACACCAGTTAACGGAGTTCCACCTCCAACGACCACCGTCGCACCAACAACCACGGTCACCGGTCCTACCAGTACAACAACTTCCTGTACTCTCGCCACCTCTATTGCCGTAACATTTAACGAGCTCGCAACCACTGTCTTTGGACAAAGCATCAAGATTGTGGGTGATGTTGCTACGCTTGGGAGCTGGAACACGGCGAACGCTATTGCGCTTTCTGCAAGTGGATATACATCTTCAAACCCACTTTGGAGCATGACCATTGTGTTCGCTCCAGGAACAATTATTACGTACAAGTTCATCAATGTTGCGAGCAGTGGTGCTGTTACGTGGGAGAAGGATCCCAATCATACATTTACGGTTCCTGCCAGCTGTGCAACCGCCGTCACGGTTAGTGGTTCATGGCAAGGGTAGATTAGTGCGGAGTGAAGGTGGGCACACACGCACCGTTAAGTAACGGTAGTGATCTATCGTCACTCAAACGCGAAAATGATTGACAATGGCATAGAAAGAAACTAATTTGGAGTGTGTTGCTTATAAAAGAGACTGCTCTTAGAATATCTTGATATAAGATGTCTACCATAGTATCCTCGATTTTGAATTAAAGGCCTCATTTCCACTTATTTTTACCTTTATTTTTATTTTTGAGCAAGATACCAGCAGTATTCTCTTGTAATAAGTTTATTGAAAAATTCCCCGTAACGCTAGACTTTTATGGAAGACAACAAATTCACACTACGATTGCTACGCCTGGTTTTGCGCTTATAGCGCAAACTAATGTATCAACGTCGGCAAATGAGTTCAGAGGGAATCCATTGAAAGAGTTCTGCTTGTTCTACATTTGATCTTGGCCGACATTAGAGCTAATAGTTTATTTACCTAAGGGGGTTGAAATCTTCAGAGTGAATGCTCCTGTCAACACATCATCTAGACAGCAATTTCAATATACGAAATTATGAGGAAAATCCGAGTAACCAAGAGAGAATCTCAGAATTGCCAACTCCCGAAACTATAAGACCATGGAGCTCATGAATCTCTAACGTATGCATATAATTCCCTGGAAAATTCTTAGATGAGCTGGCTAGCAATTTACCTCGCAGCATTTCGATTGTGACGCCACATTTGTAATGTGGCATGTAGTCTTCACGAAAGGGAGAGGTAATCATTCTGTCATATTTTAGGAAAGCATGAGCCCACTGTTTGTTATTGGCTGCTATAATGCCCAGTTTTAAGTCTTAACATGGTTGGACCACGGCCTGCGATACATTCCTAGCTCGTTCCCGAACAAACATCATACAGACCCCCCAAAGGCCCAGTGCATCTAGTCAAATACAATATTGTATGCATCATAGAAGCACACGACATGAGAAGATCTTGCTTTTTGACACGCCCGACCCATGTATTCCATCTATGTGTCCTATGGATCAAAACTACCGGTTGATCGCTAAGACGAAGCATAAGAAGGATGATACTCACATAGTCCTTTATATGAAGGCCTGAAATGAAGACCTTGCTAGCTACCTCTGCTGAGTCCATAAATGCTACAGACAGTCAAAATCAGTCTCGAACCAGCGCAAACCGTGATGCTGGATGAAATCTAAAAGATGCGGCTATTAAGACTAAGATAAGTAAAGTTAAACAGTTAGATATCACATCCCAAACTTCAAAGCATATAATAGTGTCAAGCTCATATTTTGAATGACCGATTTCCTTCATTATCGCTGTGCTCATATGCAGCCGATTAATGCTATATTTCTGCCACCACGGCGTTCTAGTTCATTTTCGCGTTACTAAAGTCCATCTCCGGGTATTGACTAGCCATACGAACACGAAGCAAAGAATGAGAGGCTGCAAAAGAAGAGAGGGATGAATGTAGCTAGTTATTCACGGGCTCCAAACTTTCCAAGCTATAATTTAAAGGATGAATCGGAGGAGAGTTTTCGCAGGCCATCAAAATGATCTAAAAGACGATATATGTGTGCTGTATACAACAAAAGAGCCAAGTGGTATTGTGTGATAACCGTAACGCTAAAATAACCCACACTAAAAACACAGAAAAGATCCGCCCGTCAGTCATACAGTCATGGCAATCCATCCAAAAGGTGATTCTCCCATCTATATCTATCCTATCTCAGCTCCTCCTTCACCTTTGGTTCGACTGGCAACCCACTCTTCCCCTTGTCCTCCACCCACTTCATCTTGTCCCGTCCTACCACCTCCTTCAAAACTTTCAGTCTCTCTTCCGTAACCTTGATTGCCCTATCCACTTCCTTCGCTACCATCTTCTCATCCTTCAACCTATCTTTCACTACATTTGCTTCACCCATAGCAACGTCGCGTAGATGATCCATCCCCACTCGATCTTCAAGCCAGCTCCATAACTCGCTTTCTTCTCTCTGCCATAGTTCCTCATAAGCAGCTATTCGTTCGGGGGTGCTAGCTCTCCAAGCGATTTCACCACCACCACGTGCACCGAAGCCAAACCAACTCGCTACTAATAGGCCGACCAAGAGACCATACATCATGTTCCCGGTCACCAATGGAGCTACCAGCCCCACCACTGGTCCCAAGACTGGACGGACGGGTTCAAATAAGCCCCAGTCTGTATCTTCAGCTTTGGCATTTGAGGCATTGCCTGTAGCTTTCGATATTGAAGTGGAATTCTTGGATTTTCGGCTCTTTTTCCCCTTCTTACCAGAGGCAGTAGCGGCGGAACGTTTGCTGGAAACGGCAGTTTCGAGGGCAAGGAGAATATCTTTGGCGTATTTTACTTGGCCATCATTGGCGCCTTTTTCAATGGGACCTAATTATGTTAGCCAGGGAGAAGTCAAGAGAAAAATAGTCATACCTTTCAGCCATGATTTACCAGTCCATTCGACGGCACAATTCATTTGGATCCGTGTGGCATTACCCTCAGCCCACGTAAGACAGTATTTCGTCTTAGTGCTAAAAACATTCCCGCTAGGTACATCGGGTGTTTGAGTTGAGATAGAGACAGAGACAGCCTTTTCAAGATCAAGCGAGTCCAGGGTCTCTGTACACAAACACTTCGTCTGCTTAGGACCGATAGCTCCATTTAGGGGCTTGATATATGAATACGTCCGAACCTTGTTATCCAAGCCGAGAGGTTTCTTTGAGTTTTCGTCGAGCATGGTTAGCTCCAAGCATTTTTGTTCCACTGTGAGCCAGTTTGTCATCCACACCGTAGATGCAGGTCCAAACATAAGACTGAAGACTTTACCAAGCGGTGCTTGAATGACATCATCCGCAATAACTTTGGCGTAATGAGTAGAGCCATCTAAACATTCTGTGGGTCCGTGAGTGGTGGGTCCAGGAAAGTCACCACCAGGAACGCTTGGCGTAACTTCCTTCTTCTCCACGCCAGCACCATTGGTAACAACAGCAGTGGAAGGTTTCCGACTGACAACTTTCTCTGCAATTTCACTCCCTGCAATGCTACCAGGTTGTTCGTAACTCATAGCATCATCTCCGTCTTCGTCATAAATATCCCCATCATCACTCTCACTCTCGGATTCCGACTCGCTATGAGCGGCAACATTGCCATCATCTTTTTCTGTCTTGTCGCCAGCGCCTGCATCGTCAATCCGTACTCCGTTGAGAGATGTTGTCAAATTAGGATGACCAATTCTCCATATACCGACAATCAGATCATAGGTGGAGTCCCGGCTAGTGAAACTAGCGAATATATTCTTAGAATGTAATGTGGATATTTCCAAACCGTTCTTGAACAGCAGTGCAGTGCTTCGTTTTTCAATTGACACAATTTCGTCGAAACTCATGACCAAAGTGGTTACCCAACCAAAAATGTTACTACTAAAACAAAGGTGCCCTTCGGAAACGTATAATCGACCATGAGCCAGAATCTCCTTTTGCAGAGCACAGCTATAATCCTCGATAAGATAGTCGTCATCTGGCACGCTTCTAAACAGTTGATGATAATCGCGGTTCCGTTTCTTACTTGCAACGGCAAAACCAGTAATCTTCGGTGTGCCAGCACTAGGATGAGCGACAGACGAGTGTGCAGCCGAGATCATAGCTCCAATAGTTGTGCCATTTGACATTCCAGTAGCTGCCGAGCTTCCTCGCTTACGCCGACTGCCCATGGCACTTCGAATGCTACCACTCCGGTGAATACCAGATCCAGCCTTACCTTCAAACAAACTGCCATTTGGTGGGGTTTGCTCTCCCATTGAAGGCTCGTAAAAAGATTGTGGTCTCGCTACAGATCGTACATCCTCGGCTTCTGGAGTTTGCATGCTCTCTGGCTTTGTTCCATTTGCTGGCGTACTCGCTCGCATCGCGGATGTATCATTTGTGGTTTCAGATCTTCCTCTCGAGTCTTCATTGAATTTGGTAGCTGTTGGTGTATTTGTGCCACTGCTATTCTCGGATATCCCGAGATGACTCAAACTGAGGTCCCCCATACCTAATGTCTTGACAGCAAGCTCCTTTTCTTCTACTCGATCTTCTGAACCGTTTTTCTCTCCTAAAGTTTCGACTATTGGACTGTCTAATTCTTTGATTTCCGGTATCGTGTTCTTGTGTTTCCCCCCTGGCACAACCGATGTATTTGTGATTGTATTGCCCAGCGTGGTTGCAGCGTTTTGTGCCGCAGAGAATACAGAAGAGAAGAAACTTCCACCTCCTTGAGTTGTCCCAGGAGTCGTAGTTCCGTTCTCATGTAAAGGTGTAAGCGGGGCTGAAGTAATATTCGATAGTTTGCTTGGTCCTAATGTTGATCCTGATCTAATACGTCGGTGCGATATCATGTTCCCCGATGGGGATGTTACGACATTTGGATTCAAGACCGGGTCTGAAGAGCCTCGTTCTCGTTGTGTGGCAGGTGAGAATTCAAGAGGCTGGCTATCAGTTGGGGTTGGAGGGGTGTTCACTATAGTCGGTGCAGGTTCTCCTGGAGGTGGGGGTGGTGTTGAAGGTACACTTGTATTTAAGGGCCGTGGAGTTTTTCCTGTGCGAGGGCGTTCTGGGGAAGAGTTTGCAGAGTCACCGGATGCCTGCTGTGGTGATTGTGTTATCCTGTCAGGAAATATGGACCCTATCCTAGATGCAACACTCCCTCTCCTACTGTCCGATGGAGCCTTTTCTTTCTCCCTTGGTAACTGGTCGCCCCCTCCACTCCTTTCCGGGCTGGATTGTGGACTAGGTGCCCGTTTTCCGGGTCGTAGTGCGTTTTTCAATCTGCGGGCTGGTGATGGAGATCGCTTTTGGGATGAGTCTGTTGGTGCTCGCAGGGTATTCGCAATGAACGTCGGTTCTGATTCTGAGGAAGCCAGATTGTCAGATTTGGTGGTCGAGGCTGCAGGTGAGACAAGTCCGTCCGACTGTGATTCTAAGCGGTTAAGATGCACCGTATCAAGGGGAACAGTTGTAGTTTGTATGAGAGGAGACGAAGTAGTGAGGTAGCCAGTATGCGACTCGTGTGTTATTAGGGGAGGCGGTGCAACTCGACTTGGAGGTCTAGAGGAAGCTTATATTAGAAAGTGCACACGTAATCATCTGGATCATAATATGATGAATAAAGTACAGGAATAGGAGAGAAGTGCAAACAACATCAGGCGATAGCAAAACCAAGCATGGGCTGAATGAACAGGCGTGTTGGTTGCGGTGAATTGGACGTTGGGATGAACGTTGTTGATCCTTGGCGCTACCAATCCTTCGCTTCTACATTGCTGGGATGTAAATGTGACGCCGCATGGCTTCCTTTAAAAAAGTGCAAAAGCGAACAAGCAAATATGAAGATGTTTAGAAGGAGAAGTCAACTCACGGAGGGTGATCTGGTTCCGGTTCATATACCATCTGGCTCTCGTTGTCGGTTGAATCATCGCGGGACATCGGTGTCCTGTTCTCGTTCTCTAGAGTCCCTCGTTCTGCGACACTTCTACCTCTCGCGGCCTCCTCCATTGCCAATTGTTCATCCTCTTGTTCTTGTTTCTTTTGTCTTCGCTTGGCCCCGATTTTCGGTATCAGTTTCTTGATCCCATTCGATTCGCCGCTATCATCGTCGTGGTGAGAGAGCCTGTCGATAGTAGAATCAACAGACCCTCGTAGGCCACGATGGCTCTCGCTGTCCGTAGCAGTCCCCACAGTGGAAGAGGCACTTTTCAGGGAATTACTGGCAGATTCCCTGTTTTTCTTGTCGCGCCGACCTTTGGAGAATATGGTTGTTAGGCCATTTCTCGTGGGTGAAGACGATTCATCCATCGCGTTGGTAGGGCCTCCTCACTTTGAGTTTGGCTAAATCCGTACTAGAGTTGTACCGGTGTGGCTGAAGTGAAGCGCATGTATATGTTCGTGTCCATGGGAGATAATGCGTTGATCAGGAATTAAATGCAAACCGCGACAGCTCGAGGAACCGTGATGTTGGATCTGAAGGTAGAGAGAGTTGGTGCGCAATAAGGCGCCTTGACTGGCTCCTTCAATATGCTGGCGGGCTCATGTGGTTGGTGGCCCTTCAATATTCAGCGCATGTTCTGGCGAAGGAAGTGATGAGAAGAGCAATCCTGGAGTGTATGTGTTAATGCAAATACCTGCAATATTGAATCGAGAGAAGCTAGGCCTCCTTCTCTCCATGACGCTGGGCCGTTCTGCCCGTCTCCATCCTCCTTACCCCATCATCGTGGGAATACCGATACGTCATTGGTCGATCGGTTCGGGATCAGGATTAGCCGACCCCGTCTCTGCTCCGCCATGTCAGCCTCGTGATATTCGTGAACACTGCTACTACTAAGAAATACACAGGACGACGGCACCAGAAATAGCGACATCCTACAGCCACGCTTATGGTAATAGCTTACTTTACTATATTGCGATACACAGGAGAAGAAGAAGAAGCAGAGAATTGTCGCTATGGAATCCTCACCCTTGATTTTGGTATGCCCCGCCCTCCGCCATTTGATTCAGTCACATCAGTCGATCGTCTAACCACATCCCTAGGCGCACGATCATGCGCGAGCAGCGTCGATAGCAACGCAAAGCTCTGAGACGACAGTCGCAATCAATGAACATGCTCTAGCAGCTGGTGAATTCTCCAAGGCAGCTTCCGGCACCTCCAATGCAGAAGCGTTGCGAACGTTGCGGCTCTTAGAGCAACATCACCAAAGGCTATCGGAATTGCTTCGCTATCCCACAGAAAACCCCCCTTCAACAACAAATGAGCCGGAAGTCCAAGCAACCACAGAGAAACCGCTTTCAACGTCTGCCGCAGTAGCTGAGCTACGTGCCTCCAAATCTGATTTGGGACCGAGGGCATCATCTCCCCTTCGAGCCCCCCCAAGCCTTCAACATCCCCGCCGCCTGCCACCTCGCGATCTCAGTTCCTCTATTGCAAGCAACCTGGCATCAGCCCGTGGCATCCGCACACACCATGTCCGTCAACCACTATCTCCAAGCATATCGACACACCAAGCTCCCGGTAGCCTGGAATCGCTTCCCCGCAAAGATGGCCAACGCAAGATACCCAGCATCCCTGAATATGGTCAACCTTCTTGGCTCCCTCCTTCTCAGTCACATAAATCCAATAGTATTCCTGTACAAGCCGCAACAGAGCCTGTGGCTCAAGACGAAGGTTTCTCCAAATTCTACAGTGCTGTCGAAAACATCCTTTACAAACTCTCTGCGCCCCTCGCTTTCGCAGGTCTCCCGCTTACCTCAGATGCTCCCAAATCGCCCGAACCAGATATAGTAAACAAGAAAGAGAAGGGGAAATTAGCAATAGAACGACCGGGCGCCGAGCCCGATCTTTCGCAATTCATATCCCGCGCCGCACTCCGAGCCTCAGCTCGAGATGGTCATTCTGGCGGTGACTCTTTCTATGTGGTTCCTTCCACAGGTCACACAGCATCATACGCGCAAATACTCTCCTTTGATGAGAAAGAAAAACGCCGCCTGGCCGCATCAATGCACAGCGAAAGTCCTGAGCTTTTCACCGATCCTAACGAGGAAGACGATTTTGTAGACGCTCGTGAAACACCCATGCCGCCGTCCCCATCTGCCTCCCGAACTAGACTAAGACGTTTGAATTCCAAGCAAATGGAGAACAAAGTCGAAGAGTTAGGTATGGAAAACGAAAGCTTAAAGCTTGTAGTTGATAAACTAAGCAAGAGACTTCATGCGTTCGAGATGAGTGCCCAGAAGAGTAGTATGGCGTTGCAGGAGAGTATGCGGATGATGCGTGATATGAGCCCAGTGGGCAGGTCACCTACACTGTCCCGGGGAAATTCAGTTGATGAAGGGTTAAAATTGAAGGTTGGGGAATTGGAGGAGAATCTGAAGATTGGAGCTAAGGAAGTTGAGAGATTGGGAAGGGAGAATGAAAAGTTGAGGACAGTGGTGGCAAGGTACAGGGAAAGATGGGAGAAGTTGAAAGAGGGTGCGAAGACAAGACGGGAGGGGACAGGCGGGAGGAAGGATGATGGTGCCATGTTATGAGATATCACTTCATATAGTCTACAGACGGTAAATCGTGATAAAAAGCTGCTTGTACGAACCCCGACATCTACTTGTACTAAAATGTAACTAACAACACGTAAACTTCTGACAGTTCACAATCAGCAAATGCTGCTTCTGCTACGGTCTACGTGGTCTAATCTCGCAATCATGGCATTAAGATCAAGTGAAGCTCATATTGCTTCAGGTGTTGTCATCGTGTTCTTCTCTCTTGTTTTATGTGGAGATATTTCAAGTGTTCTAATTCTCTTATCAGGTATTGTTTCAATGAACAAGTTATTTAAAATAGGGGTCAAAAACAGTGAAGAATCTTGTTCCTTCTAAATGAATAGTTTCCCGGCAACAAGTAATAGTATCAATTGTGGAAAGGTGATCGCGGAGTGTATGAATATGTGCGAGTGAATTGTCGGGGTCGTATTTTTCTTGCATCATGTCATGACTTCAGCCTATCTAGTTGGTGGCACAATAACATATTGACTTAAGAAAGTCAGATTTTATTAGCAAAACATACTGGGTCTTAAAGTCAAGATTAACTATATCTCACTTATGGACTATTTTGATTCTATTATTTGCTTTTTGAAGAGCTTGTTTCAGAAGCAAAAGACTTTGACTTTCAAGCGTACCTCTTATGTCCAATTGTATAAGAAAAGCACAAAATAGAACGAAACACAGGTTAGCTCAAGGCCGATCTAAAATTCATTTTATGGCGATGCTCTGTTTATCTCAACTAGATAAATAGCTTCATAATCTCAAGATTCGTTGTAAATCACGATGTACACTAGGGTATAATACGTTTATATCTCCCCTGTACCTGTAGAGGAAACTCGCTTAGAAGGGGTGTTAATTATATCCCGTGACCTGAAGGCGACCTACTACATACTACCTGAAAAATACGTACTAAAGAACAAAAGCATTGTTGAGTTATTGGTCTGTCTATACACCAATTAAGAGTCCAATGTTGCCAAGAAACCCAGTTGGTCTTTGGCTATATTGGACCATACTGTTACAGCATTTATGGTTTTAATTTCTGCTTATTGATCTGCTTGTTTTATACAGTCTCTGCCTACTCTGAACCCGCACTCGGTTTTTTTCTGCACCGGTGGTACCAAAACATGAAACAGAAGACGAAGCAGAAGATGATGTGTCTTTAGAAGTACAAAATTAGGTTTTCGTTTTGCGTGGTTCTGTAAACTTTCCTCCGACTACTTGGAAAGAAGTGATATCCTAGATTGTGCCGTCCAAGCAGTTACGAGACTTGGGCCCCTACATAGTGTTCGTTGATTAACAGCAATGCTATAGTTAAGGCAGGCATATTACTAGTCAACCCAGATACCCACGCTAATCCATCCTGGTTAGATGTCACGAGAAGGGAGCTCCTTCTAGTCTGTATATTAGCTAGCACACTACATTTAGATTTTTAGACGTTGAGAATACATAAATTACGTTTGTAAAATGAGAACCACTATCATTGATTCTCTATATCAGATTGACAGGATGAGCTGTTTCACAGCTTTTTGCTTCTTTAATCACTGCAAAGCATTGTTGGCATCTTGTACTTACCTGGATGAAATCCACTGTACAGTAGACACAATGGTAGTAGCTTCGATGTGAAGTGCAAAGAGCTTATTCTGCCACCCTCCTCTTGACCGCCTAGTTCACATTCACATCCTCGACTTCCATCTTCACTGACCGCAAACATACAAAATCATCTAAGCTTTAGAAGCCTTCTGATAATGCGCATTGCATGATATTCTTGACTTTAGCAGCATAAACATTGCTCGCTGAACACGATGTCGACAACCTTCCAGATCATCACAGAAGGTAGGACCCCTGTTAAGAGCTCTTCCTTGTTTTACTCATTCCAAAGTAGCTTATTTGGTACATAGGACGTGTTTATGTATATAGTAGACGGGAGTTGAAGTTTGAGGTTACTATGGAGAGAGTGCATAGCCTGCTTCAAGGGAAATCCAAGGGTGAGTCCCACAATGGAGATCTTCTTACGACGTTCCATTTTCATATCAACTCACCACCTAGGCAGCTTCTACTTTCGATAGTCTGCACAAAGGTTTGACTGAGAAGTGGCTTTTACAAGACGATGTGGTGAAGCCTTTTGGCGATAAACGTCAGAATCTGAGATTCGCCTGTACAGGCAATCTCGATCAGGACCTTCTCTCCTACTCGGACGAGAGTGGCCATATCCAAATTCCCTTGGCTCGCCTACGTGAGCCTGGCTCTGATCCTTTACAACGATCGGAATTCACTCCTTTTGAAGTAGAATCTCCTCCCAAACTAGACCTCGCTAGATATCCCCCGCCATACTACAACCTTTCAATGTTGATACCGGAGCGCCGTCTTGTATTTTCCTCCCGTGTCCTTTCCGACTTTGCGGATCAATGGCGTCACATCCTTCGATCCTCTTACGCAGAATCTACTTTTCGAAGACTGGCAAAAGCGATTGTCAGTATAGCTACATGCAGCTTTCGAGTTGACGAGGTCTCCACGAGCCAACACATCTCCTTCAGAAGTTCCTACGTTACCGTTCTTGATGTACCATCTTGGGAACCATACGAACACAACATAATTAGTGTTGTAGGCACCACAATTGTCCTACAACAAGACCTACAAACTGCACTGAAAATTGCAAAGGATGAGGCAAAGGAGCGCCGCAAAAGTATGAATGCAGGTGATCGCAGCAAACCATATACATACTTGCTCTTGTCAGTACGACATATGTTGGTCTGTCATGTCGATCCCACTGGAAACTTTTCATACACAGCCCCAACAACTCTCATGGATGGCATCAAACCACCTTCTTCTACCGCGATAAAACTCCTCCTTCAAGCGCTCTCACCATCTCCGCCTCTACCTCTAACAGCTATTCATAACCTCCCTTTGGAAATTCAAGACCGTGTCCTAGAACATATTTCGGAAGGCCCTATTGAAGCTGCAAGGTTCGGATGCGTTTTGAGTCTAGGCTCTCCTATCACATGGATAAGAACTGTTGATTGGCCTAGACGAGGTGGTCCCATTGAACTTTTACCCTCTCCCTCGCATCGTACGGAGTTCTCTCCGGTTGAGTCTAAGATTTGCTTTGGGGATGTGTTTAGTGGGGTGTCATATCGATGACATTGTGATTGAATGATGTGACGAATTCAGGCAAAAACTTATTTCAACCATTGTTTGGAGGTCATGCATAAGAAAAAAGTCGCTCATTCCAGCTTAAGATCCTAAGAAAGCCCAACACTATCCATGTAGAACACCGTCTGAGAATCAATAGAATTTGCCATTACCCAAAGCTTGGAGGAGTATCTCACCGTCGATAGTATGGAAGGTCTCGTGATATAGTATGGGATACGCAACCTTGTATTCACATTGGAAGTTTCAAGATAGGACTCACGCAATCTACGGGACGAGATCGGATGATTCATGCATTTCTACTGGTAGCGTCAATAACAATGATTTCTGGTGCTGAGCTCACTGTGTTCGTACTGAGATGTTGGGTTTCAAACAACCATTGCAACAAAGTCATTGATGGAATTCCTCAAACTACCATTCCCACGTGCAGAACCGGCCACGACAATTCTCATTCCCCCTAACCCAGGACAAGACTGAACCAAATCAAATAGATGTGCTCTGGTAGTCTATTTAAAGCCATTCGTAAGAACTTTCGGACTTGTAGATATGGAGGTTAAGCCACTAAATATCAAGTCGCATTTACTGACTGTCAGTTCTATGTATACTCATACATAGATCAACACAAATCTTATGAATTGCCTTCCTGGATAAACTTGAAGCTAATACTGCTATGCTAATGATATATCACTACCTGAGGACTAACTGTTGAATAAATCATGACTAGTCTTCATTGTTTAAACCTGAAATCAAGGGAATTTCAATCTTGCTGATTTAAAATCCCGACACAGCTCAAGGCCACTGCAGGGTTACCTATTCTGTAGACCATAGATACTTACACCTCACACAAGGCGGAACACCCTGGACCTCGCTATCAATACTATGTGGCCTTCCCATAAGCAGCGGGAAAGTTCTCGTAAATACCAACACAGAGTTCTCCCCTGTATCTTGTATTTCTAATTCCACCCCATCTTCTGATGCTGCATCTGCTTCTATTTTCTCATAAGCGTACTTGGGCCTGTATTTCCCTCTACTTTTCTTGCCTCGCTGCTCAAAGCTATGTAATAACTTCGTCAAGTCCTTGAGCCTCTCGATATCTAGATCACTGCTATGGTCTACTCCGTATTGAATGGCGATCTTATGGAAGGTAGACAATATAGCAGCTACCGGAACAAGGTTTCCGTAAAATGCATTCGGTTTTAGATTCGAAGCCAGTCGCTTTTCGAAGTCTGTGGTGCGGTGAGTGACAGCATTTGCTTCGGCAGAATTGCGTGATTGCTTGATATTCACATGCGCACATAGAATAAGTTTTGTCCACTTCTCCAAGATTTCGCCTTCGAATAAGCTGGCTTTGCGAGAAAGTGGTGGCACTACATTGAGTAGATCAAAGTTCACAGACGGGGGAAATCTTGACCTGTAGTCTTTCCCTAAACCTATGCCTATGGTAATCTCTAAATTAGCATATATTAAGGAAGATAATCGCTATTAATAAGCTTTTACATACCTAGGTTGTCGAAAATAGCAACACTATAGTGTGGTTCTCCATGGGATGGATGGCGAAGGATAGAGCCACCAAGCAGCCTTTGAGTTGCAGAAGAAAATGTTATCCTCGATTGTACTGTTCGAAATTAGTACTAGAAACCAATTCCCAAAACGAATCTAATTGTTGAATCCCATCGTGTCAATGAATTTGACACACTAGATTCAGGTATCAGGTCTAGGAATACAGACTTTTCCGGGTTTTATTATAATATGTTGGTTCCACAGTACAAGGGGACTCAAAGAAAATCGAGCTCTTAAATATAACGCAGTATGAAGCACACTATATGGATAGGCTCACTTACATAAATCTCGAGATAAAGCTGACGATGCGACCACTTTACACCGGTCTGGAAGGTCTTCTAGCGTGACCGCATCAGGGGTTGGTATAGACCAATCTCGGGTTGTCGTAATAGTCCATAGATTACTAACGTTGAAGTGGATAGTATCTGTGAGCTGGCCAACCATCCAAGCAAGGCAGATAGTAGCAAGTGTGGTGTTTCGTTCATCGCCGCCAATATCACCATGGCAGCCAGCAAACCAACTCTGTACCAGTTTTTGCTCTGAGCCCTCAGGAGGAGGGATCCATACCTCAGGCTCAAAGTGCCGCCTCGTCTCATCGAGAGCTAATGCTTGAATTGCAAGTTGGATATTAGGCGTTACTGCTTTCCCTAAGCGGGTATATGTTTTGCGAGGTCGTCGAGGAATGTGTGCAAGTACGGGCACCCCTATTGTGCTGACCGTATCCCATACTGCACAGGCTTTTATTTTAACTTGAGGTGCTCTTCGAAGCTCTTTCCATTCTTCGAGCTTTTTACATTCTTCTTCTAATTCGGTGAGATCGTTATGACAATGTTTCCATATATTGAACAGCTTGGGGAGGTGCCGTAGGCCACTTTTGGAAAGTAGGCCGACATCGTACACAAACTGGGCTAGACATCGAACAGCGAAGGCTCCACGGGAAAATCCAATTAGTACGATTTCATCCGTAAGATCTATGGTTTCTGTAGCAGAGCTACTGGATGAACGAAGATTGGAGGACCAATTAAGACAAATAAAGCTATAGGCCTGGCGAATAGTTCTTGAAAGACCTTAAACAGCCATTAGCAAATTTCTTAGTCTAATTCAACACTGAACCATATTTAGAGCTCATGCCAAAGCTAATGACGCTATATATGGTTTATAATTTAGTTTGCACTTGGCTATTATTTCAACTTAGACAATCTAATGCAATAAGGTAGGTTTCGGGTAACACTATTCTTGAAGTTGAAGTCATTAGATTAACAAGTCTGTTGATTTAGTCCATGTCAAGTGAAGTTCCGATTCAAATCAAACCATCTTAGCTGTCTCAGATAGGTTGGCACTTCGGTTGAACTGATCAGGGAAGTCCGAATGAGGCAATCTAGAAGCTTGAAAAAGTTAAAGGGAAAAGAAAATTGAACTAACCTCTCCCAGTTAATCCATCGTGCACATTCGCCACTTTCCCCGTCCCCATTCCCACACCAGACTGATAATAAACAACCTGCGGCACGAACCTTCCATTCCAATCATCAACATCTGCGATACACCTCGTGATCCTCGCCACATTTGAAAGTGCTCTGGCAGCAACATCATCGGTCTTCCACGTTCCGTCACAGCACACTATCAGGCGTTTTTGTGGCCATGATGGGATTGATGATAGGTTTGGTGGGGGGCTCATGGAGCAAAGAGGGAACTTCTGATCGTGGAATGTATGAGAGATTGTATCTCAGATTGTTTAAAAGAGAACGGTGGATGGGATTGTAAAGGAAACCTGCAGCTTCTGTAAATTGAAAACAATCAACTGATAACGTTGAAAATTATATATAAAAAATAAGATAAAAGTTAGTCACTAAGCGTATTGAGCTACTGAAGCTATCGCCAAGTTAATCCAACAAAGTCAAACAGAAAGAGACGCTATAGAAGGAAATTGAAAACTGATAAGGATGCCACCAGAGCAGAGGAGACTGACTACGAACTTTTTTGAAACAGCGCAACCTCAGGGGTATATTGGACTTTATGCCAAGGTTGAGGCTGAATGCATGGATTCGCTGTCCTTTCGCCCCTGAGCGTTTCTCTTACACCACTGACAGTCCTTGTTCGCTTCGCTTGTTGCAGAATCTGTCTGTGCAGTTACAGATGGTATGCTGGAGGGGGAATCCTCCCAATGATATATATAGCCCATGAACCAAGGGTTGGAAACTTCATGATCAGCTCAGCAACCTTTAGACTTATTTAAGAGTATGATCTGGATGTGTCATGGATGACCCGCGTGAAACCCCAGCATCAGGGATTGGTCTTGGCTATTTCACGAAGTATAAACTCTCATTCACCTTTGGGTACTTTTGTAGAAATCAAAAGGCGAAAGGGAAGTAGGGCTACACCGTCACGCGATACCCTGTGAGTGCGTCGTAAAATATTATATATCATATATCGTGAATAAGAAAAATCTTGTAATTCCTTGTAGACTTCTGGACAGCAATAATGATAGGAGCAGGGTAGGAAATAGGTCATCAGGCCTTTTATTCTAGTACAAATGTGCACCCGCAGGGTGAGATGCTTCAAAAGAAAAACCTTAAGTGGTAGAGAAGAATTATGTCCCTTTGTGCACTGTACTATCCATCACGCTTCAGCATGCAGTATATCAACCTCCCTGAAAAACGCCGTTTAATGCATTGCAAAAGGTATCAAAATGCCATTCCATCGTACATTTTCTCAATTTCCGCCAGAAACCTTTACTTAGTGGTTTCTGCGACGTTTCTCACGACCCTTATCCAGACCGCCTTCATTTTCACTGTGTCTTTTTCTTCCACCGTCCTCGCGTGTTCCTCTGCTCTCTCTTCTGTCATCCCCTCGAGGCTCCCCGCGATGACGGCCTCCTCTTTCTCCTGTGCGATCTCCGCGATCGCTTGCTGGAAATCCTGCGTCGTCTCTTGGCATATCTCTTGGTACATCACGGTCTCTTGCATGTCTTGAACCATCTCTATGGTCTCTCTCACGATCCCTTTCTCCTCTCACACTACCACCGACGCCTACATCACGACCCGCTATCAAATCTCTCGAAGGGTCCCTGGACTGGTGTCGTTCTCTCTCAACCGAGTCGACTCTAGTACTATCCCTCCGATGACTATGCTCTCTAGAAGGATATCCATCTTCAACTGGGGGCCGATTGGGTTCTCTATTTCGATCAGGCCCAGGACTATTAGAGGTACGTCGGCTATGACGACCCGAGCCATGTCCCCGTCTGCTATTACGCTCTCTTTCCCGATCATCAGGTAAAGATAAAGGTACACCAGTAATCAAGTCCGCTCGTTCAGGATTGATCATAGGGCGGTTGTTTTCTACTCTTGGTGGTGGGCCAGGAGGTGGTGGAGGTGGAATAGTGGGAGTGGTGGGTGCTGATATTGGGGATTCTCCATACATGGAAGAACCCATTCTAGCACCTCGGCCACGAATTTTAACATTATCTGAGCCATTCTGCTGCCCTGCCTGTTGTAACATATTGTTGATGCCTGCAAGCTGGCGCCTCGGGCCCTGGCCTCTGGGAAGGCGTTCGGTACTTGAAGATGGTCCAGTTGGCGCAGTGAAGCCATTTGGGCCGGATGAAAGTGGACTCGACTGTGCACCTTTAGGTCCAGAAGGTGGACCACTAGTCACAACTGATGGCATCGAAGGCCTAGTGCGGTTGTTGTTGGGCTGGCCTGCGGGTGGCTGTGGTGGTGGTCTAATATCACTCCTAAAGCCCTCCATGCGATCTGGATGAATAGCAGCGGGTGGACCTGGCGTCTGTGCTATCTGTCCTAAAAGTGGTAAACGACTTGCGTGAACAGTAGCCGGGAGTGGGACCGAGGAGGATACTGGAATTTGTGGGGCGGTAGGTGTAGAATCAAATTGCCCAGAAGGTGCGCGTCTAGAATGTGACTGACCATGTCGAGTTGACGAAGGCCCAGTGGGAATTTCGGTAGGTGTTGCCGGTCGAGGGATCTCAGCCATTCTTTGTGGATGTTGAGAACTACCCATCCGATTGCCACGCTGGTTTCTGTCCCGTGGCCCTGATGGGATGTCTGAGGGTGAAGATGGATTTAGACGACCAAAATTGGGATCTGGCTGTCTTGCACTCGAAACCAAACGTCCATGATCAGGGTCTAATGGTCTAGGTGATGCGCTTGTTGGTTGATAGGTAGCGGGTTCACGTGGTCGATCCAAAGGAGCACTGCGATCATTGTTATGGTCTGTTGGGCGGTCAACTCGAGGTCCAGCTGGTGGTAAAATGTCATCTGGACGATTTCGAGAATTAAAATTTTCTCCAACTCCATTGCGATTTGACCTATCATCGCGTCTAGAATCTACATGATCCCGGTCGGAGCCATGTCGTCTAGGCGATTGATTTCTTGAGGAGTTTCGGTCTCTGGAGTCGTCTCTAAAACTTCGTGGGGAATCTGATCTTGGAGGATCACTAACGCCAATGAGTGCGGCTCGTTCTGGATTAATAAGTTCCACTCGCTCTGCATTAGCAGGAAGACCACGGTCCGTAGTAGATCCTGGTCCTCTTGGCGGTGGCATTGGATCTCGAGACAAACGGCCACTCGACTCAGGTCGAACGTCATTTACTCGCTGCTTTTCTTGGTTCCTCAAAGCAGATTCCTTTGTCCACTGGGGAGGAGGATCACGGATTCGATCACGGCCGGCTCCCCTCTCCGGCCCTCTAGGAAAGTCTCTTGAGTCTGGTTCTACTGCTCGACGATCAGTTCCGGGAAAGTCACGTACGCGATCGCCAGGTCTATCCAAGCGGCTTGGTTCTAATGCACGAGGATCTCTACCATCCCTCCGTTCAGCATGTCGTGGAGGCACATGTCTCTCGAGCAATTGGTGACCAGTTCGATGGGGCGGTGGAAGGGGAACATCTGGTCGCAATGGTAAATTGGTATTACCGCGGTCAACCAAGGAAGATGGCTGCCCTCTAGAGTCCCCGCGATTATTCGAAGCACTTGCTAACTTTTCCCTGTCCCTCAAGTGTTGTTCTCTTCTCGCTAGAATTTCGGATTTTGGAGCCGGTTCTGATGGTGCAATGGATGATGTAGAGGCTTTGGCATCAGAGGCGCTAGATACTGGAATAGACTCTTTACCTGGAACAACATTGATTCTAGCAGAAGTTGACTTCGTATCATCAACTTCCCCATCCTCTACTTCATTGGTCAATAGTTTGGGGGTAGAAATACCCGCGGAACTGCGCTCGCATTAGTGGTTACTAGTATCATTAACTGCAATAGTTCGAAACTTACCTAGCCCGAGATTTGGGTTTAAACTCCGGCGCAGTTGGCTTCAGCTCAGTTCTAGGTACTGGTGTACTTGCTGAAGTTGCTGGTTTCAATGGTCCACCGTTTGTTTGCGCGCCCTATTTTAGTTAGCCTGCTGATAATTTTTGACTACACTGATTGGCTTACTATGTTCGCTCCAAAATCTTGTACAATCATCCATTTCGGCATCCTCTTCTTGAGTTGCACCAAAACTGCGTTCGCTGGTAATGATAGATCTTCCCTCTTCTTCTCTCTCTCGGCGATGGCTTCGAGCTGTGTGATGAAGCCATTGCCCATAAAGTTTACGACGGGGAAAACGTCCAGTACATTCTTCAAAACACAGATCGCATTTTTGATGTGCATGAAGTCCGTGCCACTAAGGCAGTCACGAATTGCCCCATTAAGTGCTTTGTGCCACATCAGAAGAATACTTTTAAAACCAAGGGCTGGCTTCCCATCCGTGGCTGTTTCGGGCGAGGCATCATGCTCAAGCATAGCTTTGGGGACCCCATCAGGACCGACGGATTTTGCGAAACCATGTAAACGTGGCTTGTCTGGCGAACCCCAGGCTTCCTTCTGGTATACGTCCGAATCTGCGTGCCAGCGTGCCAGATCCTCCAGAATAAGTCGCAAAAACCGTCCAAGATTTTCAGCTTCACGATTACTACAGGCGAAAATGATTGATCGCAAACGGTTCGTTCTAAACAATTTTGTATAAAGTGAGAGTGTTCGGAAGTTCGGGGCGTTCTCATGGAGGAATCTGATCATTTTGAAACAGAAATCAGCGTCGGTTGGAGAGAATACAGCTCGGGGGAGAATGCATTTCTGCAAAAGTGCATCGCTGATTGCATCGGGTTTCCGGCTAGGGTCGAACCATTGTGAACACCTCGCACTTATCCGAGCTCTCGCTTTTCTAGATACCATTGCTTGTTTGCCCGCCTCTCTTACAAGATTGTCTTTGGCATCCTTCATTTTAGCGCCAGCTACTCCTCCAACTCTCAGATATTCTTTGGTAAGGCGTTCAGCTTCGTATGAGTAACTTGCGCCTGGGCTAGCGAGTTCAGTGAGTGACGTAGTCCAGAAAGTTACATAGAATTCTGGGCTTAAATTCACCCAGGTTGATTCTGGTTGTGACGCTTTGACCGCTGCAACAAGGGGCTCAAGGACATCGTGTGGTGGGAGGATATCTTTCCCGGTAGAGTTGATATGTTTTGATGACTCAAAACCCTCCTCTTCGAGACTCTTGGGAGTTGCTGGTCGTGAGTTTGTATACTCGGACATGCGATGGGCAAAGCTAGTACGGCCTATCATGAATGCAAGCGTCGCATCTAGGCCATAGTCTGTAAGCAGTTCGGGGATATATGGAACGTGCCTATCAAATTCATCAACCGGCAAGTTGGTACGAAGTAGGTCAAGATAAAGAAACAACCGGCGTTGTGTTTCATCAATTCCAGTACTTAAGATCTTGGTATTCGCTTCGTCATCGGGTATCTTGTATATTGTCGCCTGTCGGTATTGCGCAATTGAAACGAGGATTGGACCTGCAAGTTTTGACTCGGTCAAGGCCCTCATTAGCCGTTTCGAAGTTTTCTCTGATTCAAATCGCTTATCCTGTAGATTCGTAAGAGTAACTCGCTTGAGTAGTGGGCCTCCTGTCATTGCACCAAGTTGAAGATCGTTGAAGTCCGTATCAGGTACAATACCGGACATTTGGGTTATCAGATCCTCCAACACAAGTAAATCTCCGGCATTGCCATGATAAAGCTGATCATTGACGTATTGGATGATTGGTAACAGACTCATGTTTGAGTAACGCTTAAAGATCTCTCCCGAAAAGGCAGAGAGAGACTTCAACCAGGGACTTGCCAATAACTGATTCTCAGCACTAGTTCGAGTCCTACCCTTTGCACCAAGTGAACTCATCAAGGACCATACTAAGACATCATATCCGAGATATGTAAATTGCTTCGCGCATTCAACGACAACTTTGGTCAGATTGGTATATGACTCGATTTGGCTCAAAGCGATGTTAAAGACGATACCAGGAGACGTGAATGCTACCTTGGCAAGACTTTTAGCCATCGCTTTGAGGTTGGTCATGCTAATGCGCTTCATGATGCTGAGCGTCTCTAGCCTGGTCCTATCAAAAGCAGCTCTAATTGCAGGTATGCGAGATGTTTGTCCCTCGAACCATTCTGCGTAAATAGAATATCGGATGTGGACCGGATAAAATCGCAGTAACTCGTAAATTTCACCAACGACGCTAGGATTTGAACTTGTGAGGCTGAGCGCTGGGACGAGAATCCGTTTCAGTAAGTCCTGCCATCGATCAAGATTAGACCGCGAGTTGTCGGCTGAGAGGCTCATTGTGCCAATTCGGGCTAGTTTGGATAACAATGTCGTATCTTTACCAATATTAACGCCAGAGATATTTAATAGTGTGCTACAGAGTGTAAAAAGATCATCCACTGTTTGACACACAGGCACATCGTCCGCCCACTCATCCCAGTAATATCGATATGAATGGCCCTCATTCGTATCATGCTTGTCTGGAAAAGGCCAACGTTTGAGGGGCCTATGGGGGATTGATGAAAGTCTGACCTGTCCCTTGGGTACCCCTCCTTGGTCTTCGCTAGCAACTTCTTTAGTCGTTGTGGAAATATGTTCCGTGGATGTTGGTCGGCTCGCTTCGTAAAGATCCTTTATTGAGTAACGCAATATTCGATGGATCAGACTGAGAAGCTCGGGGAATGCTTCGGGAAGCCATGGGAAGCGGCCCAAAATGAATAGAGACTCGGGTAGAGCACCAATTGTAAGGAGGTGGGTAAGTAGTTCAACCTTTTGGTTCAATGGCTCGTCTTCTTTATCTTCCGGAGTTTCGGGCGTTGTATTGTTATCAATCTTAGCTGCTATTTGCTCTCGAGTGCGTCCTCCATTTGGGAGTGTATCATCTGGAAGAGGAGCGGACATTGTCAGAGCATTTGCTGTACCACCAGGTCTGCTTAATCTTTCTTTTTCCTCATGGTACTTTCGTCTTGTTTCCCGAACCTTCTCCATATCCTCATCTAATGGCCATAGATGTGGATAAAGATCGCGAAGAGAAATAAAACCAACTTTGATCATCAGAGCCATAGTGTATACAAGATTCGGAGGTAAAATATCTTCCTTGTCCCGCGCAGGCGACGCATAGAATCTTAACTTAAATCCAAACAGTTGAGCCGCTGTGCGGTTCCCAGTTGGAGGACGGGTTCCAGTGGCTTCTATCCACTGACGGTCCATGTTTGGTTCAGTTTCGTCTGACTTTTCATTGATTGTTCGCGTAGAATCTACATCAATTGCTTCTCTACCTCCCAGCTCAAAAAATGCGTCTATTCCAACCTCACGCGCTCTGATCCAGAATGCGTTATCTCGAATATATCGTTGTTGTTTCCCAATCTCCTTGTCCTCATCTGATAACTCCGGACCTATGTGAGTTGGCAAGGCCCATCTTGGGAGCCCAGAGCAATCAGCGGCACCGTCATTCTCGCTGTTCCTAGGCCACCATGAACTGAGTCGCAAGAATTTAACGAAGAAAACAAAGTGACGAATCAGAACTGATGCAAACACGTCTATCGTGACGTCCAGAACTCTTCCAACATCCAGATCGAAAGTACCGATAAGTCCCTTAACCTTTTCAAAAGTCTCCATAACAATATCGGTGGTCGGCTTTCCGCCATTGGCGGATTTTGTACTTTCAGCTATTGTGAAAAGTTCCACGATTAATTTGGAGTACCCTTCCGTCTCCTCTCGTATTAGATTGTAATTGGCCTGTCGATAGAGAAGATGGGTAGCTTGTCGAATTCCTACACGAATGAAAGTGTCTCGGGTTAATCCTAGATGCTGAAGAAGTGCACCGTCTAGTTTGTGCCGCAGAACGATAGGTGAGATGCCGGTAGCTACTGCAAATGTGCGCAAGTCTGCAGGGAACGTCTTCGACTTCGGGTCATTTGCTCCAGGCTCAGCATCAGCTATCATGGAAAGAGTATCGACAAATGTATCTTGGGCTTCAGGCATATGCTCCGCATCTCCTTCCACCGCTTCCTGCGGTCCTATAATATCTTTTACGCAGACCCCTGCCTCGGTGGCTTCAAGTTTACCGTCAAGAGCTGCTCTGGCAAGCTCTTGAAAGATAGTCGAGAGGCTGATCTTCAGCGCTGGGTCTTCAGCATCACGAGCTGTGTGTCCTAGATCTATGATCTCTTGCCTGCCACTTGTACTCCATGATGCCACTCGTTCGTCGGTAATGAATTCGTAATCAAATGGTTCAGGGTCCGGTCGCGCAACATGAATAAATTGTTCCACTGCTGTTATCGGGGTCTGGGTTGCACTTGAAGGTCTGGGTGGGGGAGACATTGGACCTGGTGTTGAAACTATTCTCGACGAGATTGAAAGGGCTTGGTTGTTGGGATTGTTGTCCTGGTTGGACTCTCTACGCCCTCTGCCGCCACCACCACCTCCTCCACGACTTGACCTCCTGCCGCCCATATCAGGGCGATCTGGGCGACCATCATGTCGACCTAAAGCAGTATTTCCCGGCCGATGTGGTGATGGTCGATTATCTCCACCATCGCCTGAGCCCCTGTTATCTCTCTTCCGCTTGGGACCCATCTCCACCTCGATCCTCGCTTTCCCTCACTGTCTGAACATATGAATTTGCCAGATGCCGGGGTTTGAGGTCTTCTCCTAGCAATGATCGATCGATGATAATCAGGCACCTTAGATGGGGACTGCTATGGAGCGAATATTAGCATTTGAGTTGAAAACCTCCTACAAATCAGACTTTACTTGCCTAATTGCCAATGCGACGTTCCTTGTCGTCGATTTTGAGAATCGGGATGGATTGTCGGAATTTCAAGATCGAAGGAGAGCTTGCTGTCTTTCATGGATTTGTCCTGACGCGCCGTAGAGCTAGCCCTAATCACACTAGCGTGCCAAGTGGTGCGGCTCTTCAACTGGTGAGGCTGCAAGGCTGCGACGTTTCCTCCACTTTAAATTCATGTGATTGGTGAGGGGCACGCAATTTTGGAGCGCTGTATGTCATTATACCAAAATCGTTCATGGCCACCACGAACAACACCCGATTCTTGACAATGCATCATCTACCTATGTATTGATACTCATAATACTCATAATAACAAGCATCAGCCCGTCTAAGTTTTTTCATCAACACAAAATTATTATGGCAGAAAAGAATATCTCCAATGCCTCCAGTGCGTCTGGGGCACCCCTCAAATTCGGTCAGTATTCCTGGTGCTACCCCACCAATCGTTTGTGAAGAGCGATTGCTGAATACTTCCAAGAAAGAACTCAACTCCAAAACGAGAACCCATTTGCTGCCTTGATACCGGACCAGACCATCGCTATTGTGCCATCATTTACTTTAGAGTCTGGGGTTACTCTGAAGAATGTCCCTCTGGCGTACAGCACGAAGGGACAACTATCTCCAGGCCGTGACAATGCTATGGTTATCTGCCACGCTCTGTGAGTACGCCTAGCCGAGATTATTTTGGTCGATTTCATGCAGATTATCAAGAGGAAGTGGCCAAAGTCACAAGCTCAATTCTAATCACCTTTTCCAGGACTGGGAGCGCAGATGTGGCAGATTGGTGGGGACCCCTACTCGGCGGACCTGGACGAGCCTTCGATATTTCGAGATATTTCGTTATATGTATGAATAGCTTGGGGAGTCCATATGGCAGTGCAAGTCCTGTTACAGCACAAGATGGAGATTTAAATAAAGGAAGATACGGACCCGAATTCCCTCTAACAACTATAAGGGATGATGTAAAGTAGGGCACTTACTTAGAAGCGCTGACCCTTGCTAACTTTTTCAGTTTCCACAAGTTGCTTTTAGATGAGCTAGGAGTGAAGCAGGTTGCCGCAGTGATAGGAGGATCCATGGGTGGCATGTTGGTTCTGGAGTGGGCATATTTCGGGAAAGACTACGTTCGATCAATTATACCAATTGCAACATCAAGCCGACATAGCGCTTGGGGAATAAGTTGGGGAGAAGCACAGCGACAAAGCATCTATGCCGATCCAAAATACGATGATGGATATTACCCTTTCTCGGATCCTCCTACCGCTGGTCTAGGCGCAGCACGAATGTCCGCCTTGCTCACATATCGAAGCCGCAACTCCTTTGAAGCAAGATTTGGAAGAAACATACCTGACGCCTCTAAGAGACAGACAATCAGTGGTAATTCGCCATCAACTCCATCCGAGATTCATGCAGCCATACATAACGATGGACACCGAGCAACAAGATCGCCGATTTCGAGATCAGGAAGCTCTACTACTGTCAAGACTCCAACTCCTGTGACAGTTGGGAAATCCAGCGCCGATACTTTCACAGATCCGCAATTCCATGGAGCAACTCCCACCTCACCACCAGAACCTAGTCCCTTGAAGAAAGGGGCAACATCCACCTACTTCTCTGCTCAATCCTACCTCCGCTATCAAGGTGAGAAATTCGTCAAGAGATTCGACGGAAATTGTTACATAGCCATCACGCGAAAACTAGATACCCACGACGTTTCTAGGTATCGAGTATCTACAGATTCACAAACCCCAATTGCCGACGCTCTTGCGCAGATCCAACAGCCCACTCTGGTTCTAGGTATTGAGAGTGATGGATTATTCACATTTGATGAGCAAAAAGAACTCGCCGCATCAATACCTAACGCCAGACTAGAGAAAATCGATTCACCCGAAGGACATGATGCCTTCCTATTACAGTTCGAGCAGGTAAACAAACATATCCTCGATTTTCTGAACGAAGTACTGCCAGATATTATGACTGCGCCTGGAGTTGATGGTGTCGATGCTGAGAATGGCGTAGGTACAGTTGTAAGGACCAGCACATTTGGTGAAGCAGAGGTAGAAGATATCACTGCATGGTAATATAAGTAATATGAATAAATGTTGATATTGCAGTCTATGATCCAACCCAATTTGTGTATTCTAATGTATTACTTCTGTGTTTTCTTTACGATATCCTTCCTGCAGCTGCATATCAGATGATCCCCCAAACCATCAAAGTAGCGGGAAAAGCGCAAATAAATGCACTGTACAAGTTTATCAGCCTCCTAGACCCTGGACTGAAGTTGTACTGGTGATAGCTGCGTTGTACAGTACATGAACCTTTTCGGCGAGGTCACTCGCAGGCTATCAAATTATTTACTTAGCTTGGTAATAGAAACTTGATTTTGATGATCCCCATTCCAAGGTTGGTCTAAAGTTTCACCTACTTTTGGCGGGCAAGTTTTCAACTCTCTGCTGTTTACGTGCGATCCATGGCTAATAAATAAGCTGTGAGCCGACCACCCTGTTGTCACCAACCATTAGCTCCCGTACGGTTTTCCATCCAGATCTCTATATCGCCTCTTCAAACACCTACCCAAACATGCGTTCTTCTTTCTTAAACTCAAGTAGGATCTTGGTAAGCAAATTACGAAGTCTTAGGATATGATCCATATTGTGCTTAGGTTGCGCACCGGCTATTCAGGAACAATCCTATCCAGCTTCAATGGGTCATCTAGCCCTTCAAAATTTATTGAGCCCAGTAAATGTAATCACGGCATATGATTATGTTACCGTATCAGTAGCTCTATCACAATTTCGAAAGTACTACTTTGCCAGCGGCTTAAATGAGCTTAATATTAAATATATGGTGCCTCTGTCTGCTGGGTTAACAAGTGCGTTTCAAATAAAGCTGCAGGTTAAGAACTCTGGAATAAGGCATAAATTAATATAATACAGTATTTGTTTTTGTGAAATCAGAAATCTTTCCTCGCGTCAAATGTTATGGGTTACACTCTTTTCTTGGTTCTTTAGTCAAATTAAACTTACCAATAACGACAAGTCGCAAATATCTTTTATAGCGATGCGCAATGCATTGAGATCCTTTCATTTTTCCCAGACATGGTTGTTATGGTATCTTTCTCAGCGCGGTTGATTGGCTGATACTTGATTTGTTCAAAAATGTACAATTTCTTTGTCAAAACTGAAGGTCTAGAAGTCAAACAAAACGGCATGATTGCTAAAATACAAGCAGTATGAAAGGAGCTTTTATCATTAGTCAAATATAGAACTGGTAGCTAGTTTTAAATCTGCACCTTCTGCATATACAGTTGTGCAAAGTTGACACCTAAAGCATGAAGACTAATCAAGTAAGTTTCGGGGGGTTCCCTCACTTCTATCGTTGATCCTGCGAGCTTCTAAAACTAGTAGCGTATAGATCCTATGTTCCGATATATCGTACATGCTGATATATCAGAAGTCCTAAAAAGTCCAATCTTTCCATTTAAAATGTCTTCAGGTATCAAGAAGGATTTGATATATCGAAACTTTCGATAACATGGGTTGTGACTTTCAGATCTGCTACCTCATCTTCGCTGCATCTATTCGTTTAGAAGTAAATGCTATCTAATTGAAAAATCAAGCCAAGAAGATTTCTTTCCAAGCTGGGCCGGGAGGCAGGCTCTGTGTGACAGAATCCTGATTTATCCAACCAATTCCGCGTCGTTCTGCTACACCTTGGGACCACTCCAGTATCATAATATTGTAATCTTCTGGTGCGTCTTCTAATTCTGGCCGCCCGGTTGCCTGCCCGGCTGCCTTTGACAAGGCAATAATTTCAAAAGGGCCAGCTGAGTTGAAAAATGTTGTCTCCTCAAGGCCGTCCAGATGCAAGGCACCACAATCGTTTCCGAACCGGTCAATTATGGAAGCCCTGCTTCCTATCGAGTCCGTTATTTTGATATTAAAATAGACAGAAAGCGTCCAGAACTGCAGAATCGGATAAGTCCAAGCTGTAGACTCGAGAGTGATATCATCAGTTGGCAATGTGCGTGTCGTGGGAAATGATAAGGGACAAGGACAATGAAAAGGGCTTCTGCCTCGATAGCCAACATATTCAAGGTCTTGGTAAGGAAAGCTGTCGTTAGCAAGCGGATCCCAGACAAGACTTGTAATTCCCCCAACACTTCTTTTATACCATACTATCCAGGTGTTATTTTTGAGGAATTCGTTAATATGTGAATATTGTGGCAAAATTTGCGATCCTCTCCACCCAGTCCACGAATAGCTTGGGAAACCTCTTCTTCGATGAAGATTTGAACGATATTGCCTAAATAGTATAAACATATCAAAGGCAGCGGTAGGGAGCCCTTCCAAAAATCGGCATTTCATCTTGCCTGAAAATCGTCGGATAATCCCAGCCATGGCTCGCAGGGCATCCTGCTGGTTCGTAAGTGCCCGTTGGGTATAGTAGAGAAGCATTGTCTCATAATCTTTTACGGGGACTATCATATGAATAGTCCCAGGCAACAAAGTTGCCCTTGCTGTTTCTGGTGAGCTCTTGTAGCCATCCAGCCCCCAATCAAAAAGTTCAAATAAGGTTGTAGACCTGCAACGAAAATATACCTTATTATCGACGAAGTAAACACTCCTTCTGGGGAGAAGATCTTCTTGGAACCTAGGTACAACCATTTAGCATGATGCTGAAGACAGGTGGAGGAATGGGGAATATACGTCCAGGCCCTGGTGCTGTATAGTGAATGCTTCATAGCTTGGTCGAGTTCAACGTAAACATCAAGTTGCACACCTGGGGCAATCTCTTCGGGGTATCTCGGCATAAACCGGCTCCCATTCCTAACTCCAGGAAGACCTGAGTTAGCGTCATGGCCACAAGCGGCCACAATCGTTAACAAAGCTTTCTCGTAGATTAGATCCATAGCGTTTACACCTTGGCTTATATCCTCGGGATCATTTTGCAGGAGACACAAGGCATCGCACCAGAGATATTGCTCTCCTAATTCACGGACAAAAATAATGGCATCTTGAATTGTTCGCGGTAGTATCAAGTCTTTTAAAGAGTGTGGCTTTATCATGTCAGACAAGTTAGAAGTTGTGAGTCGGATGTTCATCGTATGACCCCAGACGTAGCTGAGGGCAACGTATTGGTAGGCCACCCGAGTTTCGACAATGCACTGTCGCTGGACATCAATGAATCGGAGGAGCCGCAATCCCGCAAATTTGTCGCAAATTCGATGCTCGCTTTTATTAGAGATAATTGCATCGCAATCGCTGCCATGGTTGACTGGATTGCAATCGTCACCGTGGTTGCTGGTGCATTCGTGCAACCATCCTTTTACCACATCAAAGTCAAGTGCCAGGCCGTAGTTGGGCGTTAGCCAAAATGCTTTGTCCACTTGGTAGTTCATCATTGAGTTGGCAAGGAAACATATCATTATGTGCGCTACATTCACCACGAAAGCTCCCCCAGGTGACCTATTTTGGTCCCATCTTATGACTATTTCTTCATTGGAAGAAATGACCTCAAGCATTGTCCTTGACTGTTCGTACAAAACGAACGAGACGAGTCTACACAGAGGACAGTTGCAATCTCGAATCCTTCCCGCCGTTCCCAACTTCCAACGAAGGACTTTATCGGCATTGTCCCTGCTTTCAAGCTCTCTCAGTTTTCTTATGTCAAAAGTGACTTGAGCACAGTAGTCGCATAATCTGCTAAGAAGTGGCATGATAGCGTGGGGCTACAGCCTCTAAAGTTATGATATCTCAATAGATCAAAACCCAGGTGGGTGTGGGAGTAGCAGCAACGAGGAAAGAAGCCTCGTATGTGTCGATGAGTACAGTACAGTCTGGGGGTTCGATATATGGGATGACACAATGAATATGCATAGAATAAGCAAGCGCCAAATATGGTTGATGTGTTTGGACAACCAAAAATAAAAGGAGTAGAGGAGGCTAAAATTTCCTTAGGTTATAAGAGAAGTGTGCTCAATTCTCCGCAGAAGTTGCTTTCTGAGTTTCGTTTAACTTATTTTTAGAGTCTACAACACATTTATGCAGCGGGTGTAAGGTTAGGTAAGCTTGGTACTGTACATGGAATTCACGTGCGACACATGCAATACGTTATATATTCATATATTTACTGTACTTTTGGGGTATGTACTCTGTCTTTTTACAGGCAGGAGACATGATCCAATGAAGATAGCCAGCCAGCCATAGAAAAGCTAGCGGCGACAATTGGGAGAATGTGATGTCATGTGACTAGGCTAAGCGAGCTTGCAGCTGGGGTCGAAGATTAACCACATCAGTCCTTTTGATCGGTGTTAATTTTCAATATGTGGTAGACCGTAGAACGGAGAACGGTTATAGTCACACTTTAATATCAACTCTCACCGTTTGATACATATCTAATGGGTAACTTTTTAATCATATTCAATCCTGTTGATCAATGTTAATTCTTACTGCTAGGTAGAATAGTTAATAGCTTATTTCTGCTTGAAAGAATCGCAACAAACCTTTTTTTTTAATGTTAAACATAACTGTCCGGTATAGCAGTCAAAATATATACTTTCTGTTTAAAGTATATCTCTTACAATATGCCAGCTTTTTGATTATGAACTTCAGATCCTAGAACCTTATCTGGAAGGAGTATCTGGCAGTATCCTTTTACTTCAAATCACCCACCATACTACTTTTCAAATGTCGGCAGATAATTGTGAATAGCGACAATACAACTAGTGCTTTTGAAGTCCGAGACTAATTCTGATAAAGCATATAGCATTCAAGACTTCGTAAGCATTTTTAAACTCTGCAAAGCGGCCCATTTTCATCCTCTATCACGTCCCCCGTCTTAACCTCCCACCGGTCACTCCCCACCGCCGTCTTCGCCCACAAGACATCCCACGGATCAAGCTCCCTCTTAATCTTCAGCAGCCGCTCATAATTGCGCCCATAAAAGCTCTGCTGAAACCCAACTTCCTCCCTATCGCTCTCTCCCAAATACGAGCCTGCATCCGGGCTCACCGCCTGCCATGCCTTCTGCCGCTCATCCATCAGCGCTCGCGCGGCGCGGAGTTGTGTTTCGGTTTCGTTCCCTGTGAGCCCGACGGTTTGGATGGAATGCATGACAGTTTCGCGCCACGCGTGAAGCACGGCCGTGGTATCTTTCTCCGGCCCGGCGTATCGTGGTGCGAAGTTGAAGTTGATGGTTAGATGGCCTACCTCGATTGACTTCCTCCATTCCGCAAACGTGGCGTCAAGAGAAGTTTTGTTGAGCCATGAAGAGCGAGGGAAGAGGCGTGAGCCGAGAAGTTGGAATCCACCAGCGCCTTCCTGCGGAAAGCGTGCGGTCCAGGCGGAGAGGAAGTTAGGGTGGTATGTATATGCTGGAGTCACAGTGATGTTGAGTTTAGCGAGATCAGCTATGAAGGGATCCAAGAGGGCTTTTGTTTGGGCGATGGTGAGGTTTGGTGCGAAAACTGGTTGAAAAAAGGCGGTTGGCCCGGGAAACCCCCAGAAATAGGTGTAGATGCCAGCATCGGAATGGGGAATGAGATAGTTAAAGTAGGCACGGAGACCAGCCCAGAAACTGTCGACAGATACAGTTGCAGAGGGGCTGAAACTGAAAGCCGTTGTAGTAACTGGAATATCGGGGTACGCTTTGACGATGAGAGAGATTACGATACCGAATGTTGATCCTCCGCCTCCACGAAGTGCGAAGAAAAGATCCGGGTTGCTTGTTGGTGATGCAATGACGAATTCGCCAGATGGGAGAACCACAGAGAAAGAAAGAACATGATCAGCCCCCATTCCAAGAATCGAAGATAACGGACTGTGGCCACCGCCTAGGATATACCCACCAAAAACACCAACAGTCTGCTCACTCAATCAGTGATATTCACGGTTCAGTCAAAGAGTCAAAAGAAGAATAGGAAGAAAAACAAGAAAAAGAGAAAAAACAATACCTTTCCCTCACCACCAACCACCACCATGCCAACCTTATTCGCAGCTTCATAGATCTCCCACGCCTGCACACCACTGCCAACCCTAAAAGCCGGGCCCTCATACGCAGCTCCGTCCTGGACAAACGCGCGCACGAATTCCACGCCCTTGAGGTTATGGGTCCAAACGCTCAAGGAACCGGCGCCGCTTGATTTGCCCGAGAAATCATGTCCCGTGTTCTTGACCACCAGCCGGATGTTTTTGTTTCGCGCGAAGTTGACGGCCAGCTGCACCTGCGCGACGGTGGTCGCGTTGAGCACGTACGCCGGATAGCCGCCGATGGTGCATGTGCGGTTGGGCGAGGTGAAGATCGAGGGAGGCATGCAGGTGCGTCCCTGCCAGAGGGGCGACATTATGGACGCTGGGTCATTCATGCTACCACCAGGTTAGTCTTCCCGAGGCTACGTTTAAGTGAGAGGGAATACTGTGGTCGTACTGCAGATTAGAAGTTCCCCACTGGGCGGCTACTGAAGAGCATTTCGCTGTGTCTGAGGATGATCCGGTATAGCATGGCGCTGCAATTGGGACGGTTTTTATCAATGCCCCGTTTGTTGTGGCATTGAGACGATCCCACTCCGATTGCGACGGCCAGTCCGCATCGGTGGGAAACGTCTTGCATGTTACAGCTGCCGCGGAGCGAGATGTTGGAAATCCAAACAACGCGGCATCCTCGGGACTGAACGATGCAATGCTCGATTCAAGGGTTGCATGTTTCTCCGCGCGGATCTGATTACTGGGTTCTGTAGCATGGACTACGGCTGCTAGCAAACATCCAGCACTAAGAAACTTGGCTGGAGATAATATCATCGTGAGTTTAATTTTGCGGATCTCCAGAGATCCAGTACGGCGGGATGGAGGTGCAGCACACCGGAATTATATCTCCTTGAATCATGTCAGGAACGGCATTTGTGCCTGCCCATAATTCCCTATGGATATTTAATTTACCCCGCCTATATAAATTGTCATATTAAGGCATCCGGTACTCTATAGTGGCCGTTTCACTGCAGAATGAATTTATCCCCGCGGAAATCTGGTTGGATACCGATTTTTCAATATCCGGATATTATGGCAGGGAGCCAATGACCAATGTGGCTGAACCGAAGTCGGTAGTGGTTATGGTGTTGAAAAAAACTATAGGCGGCCTCGGTTAACTTAATAGCGCTTTATTGGACTACAGACACGAGTGTAGAGTGCCAAATAGTAAGATTTTTCTTCTCAAGATTAGGTAATACTCGGTCACAGCCAAACTTGTAGCTTGAACCGCAATATTAGAAGCACAGAGGGTGGGATTTGGTTATAAATGAGTGTGAAACTGTCGCTATAATATTAAGTATAATAATATGATGACCCGCTCGAATTTTGGAAATAATCCTTCAGTAGGTTATCTAGCAATTTAACCCACGAACTGCAAAGATATATATCTTACAATATCCCTCTCTGTGCTGGCGCTACTGAGAACGAAAGGTAGGCCAGCTAGAAAAGCCTGTTCCGTACATGCAGTTCCGATCGGATGAATGAATCCATTGGACAGCAATTTATCTTCCGCTAACAAAGGAATCCGTGAAAATCCATTCCTTCCGGATGATATAGGAAACTAGTCTGCGAATTTCATGTCATTGTTTCTCTCACATACCGTGATATAAGGTGAGGCAACTCCTCCCAGGAAAAACTTATCAGTCTTCACGTCATGTACCGCGACCGTAGAACCAGGGAGATACTTGGCTTCAACATCCTCCAGCGCTTTGGTTAGCTCATAGCTATAGCCTCCCGCATTTTTCACTTTACGAATGCGAAAGATTGTCGACGGACAATTGATGTGCTCAGGGCTGTGAAGGTTCTTGCCTAAACAAATAACATCTGGAAATCCAGCACTGGATCAACAATGTCAGCATATGACCTAAATTTGGGGAATTGCATCCTACACAAAGATATCTCCGTTATCATCAATTCTCAGGTTATCGATCGGCATTTTTGTCCAGATTGTGTGGATTTTCACGAGAGTGCCATCGGCTTGCATCGAAAGAACATCCACCTTGAAACCCGCGGAATGTGCGACATAGTACAATCCATCATGGCCCTTGACGATTCCGTTAGGATAGTTACCCTTTGGGTATCCGATCTTGCATTTGCCGTCTGGGGTACAGTGTCCAACATTTCCCGGAGAGTACAGCATTGATAGCCCTCGAAGCTTAAACTAGTTAATACATGTTCCAAAACAACAAATATGAATTGGTAAATTGTCAGAACTTACAGCTCCAACTTTGTAGTTCCCGTGGTCATTTGTAAACAAAAACCCACCGTCACCCGTTCCAACCACACTGTTTGGTGTTTGAATGACATCACTATAAAAGGTCTTTACAAACTCCAGATCCTTCGATCCTCTGGTCAGGTGGAATTCCTCAATGGTGGAATTCGCGCCGACCTTGGCTGCGTCGCGTGGGACTCCCACCAGGTCGACGGCGATGCCATTGTTGACGATCCAGAAGCGGAGACGGTCGTTGGGGAGTTCTTCAAAGTGAATCCCGAGTATATCAATCTCGCGGCCACCGCTGCTCGCTCGGTAGTTCCCAGTGATTTCCAGCTGGTGCAAACCGAAGAGCCCGTCGGCGCCGGGGGAGTCGATGTTCAGGACCGACACGTGATCCAAGCCGTTTCTAGCGGAGCTGTTGTACTTGTTCGCTCTGAAGGAGAATTATGTATTAGAATTATGTAGCATGTATGATAATAACCAACGACATGGGAGGGAGGGGTTTGGAGAAGAACTAACGCAGGTGACCATTCGCCGCGGTTTGACATCGTTGAGCATGCCGCGTAGAGGGTCCGGCCCACGCTATCGATTTGCATGTCTTCGCAAGCCTCTAGCAACGGATGCACGATTCTTCTGCACGTGTACGGGAATTCCTCGATGGCCTGGGTAGTGCGTCCCACGCCGAGGGCGTAGAAGATCACGCCATGGAAGAGGTTCTGATATAAGAGGGCGAGGATAGCTATTGGAGGCGCATATTTGATGCCGCTCTGCAGCAATGATTGAAGCTCCATGTTGAACTTACCGTGACCGTGACCGTGACCGTTTCTTCTTAGTGGTTGTAGGGCGATAGCCTGAAGAGAGGTAGGATAAGCAACGATCAAGACGATTGCTTGAAGTCGATGGAATTGAATGTCAGACCGGAGATAGGGGATAGCCACATTCCAGAGACGGGTGACCCACTGTGCTGACTAACCCGCCCACATGTTTGGAAGCTGGCAGGCTTGGCAAGGATACTTACTACCATACGAGCCTGGAGCGTACTTGTTAGTATATTGCGGCTTGGAGAGAGAAAAGGGGGGAGGACAGCTAAGCGAGGGGCAGAGAGAGAGAGACAGAGAGATGGAGGAGGAGAGAGGACCAGGTGACATTCACAGTTTGTCGAGCTGAATGTATGATGACCATAGATGCGAAATGAAAATGATATGTAGGAAATGAAGATAGACAGCGAAA
>Ga0247734_1000180_pt1 | contig 57653 bp, 55 predicted proteins | sample UWRJL103311B2_FD_180933 | JGI IMG/M metagenome (GOLD analysis project Ga0247734, IMG submission 180933) | Plant litter microbial communities from Arlington Agricultural Research Station in Wisconsin, United States - UWRJ-L103-311B-2 | ecosystem: Environmental > Terrestrial > Plant litter >... | reverse complement strand
CCAGTTCGCCCTGGGCCACATGATCAAACTGCAACAAGTACTTGTTCCCCAGAAGGCAACAGAGATCTCCCCTTCGCTCTAGCCCCAGAGGCTCCGCAAGGGGCCTTTTTAGCGCCTAGCCGACTTGACCAATGCCATCTTCACCGTATATTGCCAAAACCTCTCACAGGAGCCCTCATGAGCACTTCTGACTGCAAAACCCTCCTCGTAGAAGCGTACCCAACCACCAACGCCAAAGCATGGAAGCGGGTGTCCAAGTTCAAGAACATTCACAACGAAGATATTCGCCTGTTCTCCCATCACGAGGTTGGCCAGGTGTGGGTTGACGAAGAAGAGGGCACCCTCTCAACTGACCCTGACGATATCCTCAATGCCCAGGCCTCAACCCTCAAGGCTTCGGACTTTTACGTGGCATTCGAAAGCCACCTTGAAAATGGCGTTCAGGTTTGCTCATCCTTGATGGCTGTCTACAAACCCTATTTCGACAAGCATGGATGCTTCGACTCCATTCACCTGGGCAGGGTGATGGAGCGGCTTTACCCCCAGGGGCTGATTTGCGAAGAGGACTCCGAGGCTAGCTTTTGCATTTCCCAGGACTTTCCCCTGGCGGATCTTCAACAGATGTTTCGAGCTGCCGGCTTTCTGGAGAGTGATGCCGCCCAGAAGATGTTTGAGTGACTCGCAGCGCAGTCACTACGAAAAAGGGGCCCCTGAGGGCCCCTTTTCTTTTCCTGCTGATCAGTCCCAGGACAGGGCGCCGCCAGTCTGGTATTCGATCACTCGTGTCTCGAAGAAGTTTTTCTCCTTCTTCAGATCCATGATTTCGGACATCCAGGGGAAGGGGTTGCTCACACCCACATAGGCCTCAGGCAGGCCGATCTGGGTCAGGCGGCGGTTGGCGATGAACTGGAGATACTCCTCCATCATGGCCGCATTCATGCCCAGGACGCCGCGTGGCATCGTATCGCGGGCATACTCGATCTCCAGCAAGGTGCCCTGGATGATCATGCGGGTCGCTTCTCGCTTGAGCTCGTCAGTCCACAGGTGTGGGTTCTCGATCTTGATCTGGTTGATCATGTCGATACCGAAGTTCAAGTGCATCGACTCATCGCGAAGAATGTACTGAAATTGCTCTGCCACGCCGACCAGTTTGTTACGACGGCCCATCGACAGGGTCTGGGTGAAACCGCAGTAGAAGAAGATGCCTTCGGTGACGCAGTAGTAAGCGATGAGGTTTTTCAGGAAGGTGGTGTCAGCTTCCGGAGTGCCGGTTTGAAATCCTGGGTCAGTGATGGCGCCCATGTGCTTGATGCTCCAGGCAGCCTTGCGAGCAACTGATGGCACCTCGTGGTACATGTTGAAGATCTCGCCTTCATCCATGCCCAGAGACTCGACGCAGTACTGATAGGCGTGAGTATGGATCGCTTCCTCGAAAGCCTGGCGCAGGATGTACTGGCGGCATTCAGGATTGGTGATCAGGCGGTAGACAGCCAGCACCAGGTTGTTGGCCACCAGGCTATCTGCGGTAGAGAAGTAGCCCAGGTTGCGCTTGAGGATCAGACGCTCATCATCGGTCAGACCGTTGGGGTCTTTCCACAAGGCGATGTCAGTGGTCATGTTGACCTCTTGAGGCATCCAGTGGTTGCTGCAACCGTCCAGATACTTCTGCCATGCCCATTCGTACTTGAATGGAACGAGCTGGTTCACGTCAGCCCTGGCGTTGATCATCTGCTTCTGGCTCACCTGAACTCGGCCCTGATGGCTCTCGGCGATTTCACGTTCACCTGCAGCGATGTCGAGATCGTCGATACCGGCCAAAGCTTCAGCCAGGATCGCTGCGGCGCCCTCCTTGACCGTTCCGCCCGACGATGTCGGCAATTCTTCTTCGTTATCCCAGCTCAACATGTGGTGTTTCCCCCTGCAAGAGAAAAAAATGGCGGCTATGACTGCCGCCCAATTGGATTGATCTAACCGTATTGTAAGCACGGATCAGCAATATATCCAATATTCGTTCGTCACTTTTGGGCAAATAATCGACCTAAACCACAACATCTTGTGCTTGCTGATCGAACCCAACACCAGGTGGTGTGTTCAGGGAAGGTTGGTCAGGAAGGAGCTGATCACTGTTGAGCTCGATCGTGACCATGATGTCGGTTGAGACGGGTGGATTCCAATTGACGCCGTCGTCGCGCAGCACGGACTGAAGTCGATCGAACCAGAGCTTGAAGCATTCCATCTGCGTGTATCGGGTGATCTTGGCCAACAGCTCGTCCTGGTCATGACACACCATCACCACCGAGCTCTCATCAGTGAAATGCAGTGGCTTATTGATGAGCCTGGCCAGCAGGCCTTTGCGAGGCTTGATAAAAATGGGGTCGATGCAGGCTGACACCTTCCACCCACGAACGAGCACCGGACTGGTCTCGGCGTATTTCTTGAGCAGCTTGATGGCATCGGCGCCCTTCGAGAACCTAGTGCCATCAGGGAGAGTCGCCAGGTATTCCCAGAGCAGACGCTCATCTTCGTCATCCAAACCCATGGCCTGGGACAAAGAAACGATACGTGCAGCAAATTGATGCAAAAGATCTTCAGTGGACACGGCGCTTGTTCTCGATCAGGTGGGAGCACCTGCATCCTACCAGCATATCGTTGGCAAGATCCACGAGATGACCAGGGTTGCCCTGGTAGGCAACAACCTTCCAGGTATTGAGCTTGGGATCGTATTCCCGAAGAGCCATAAGGCCGGTGTTCATCAATGAGATGTCGAATGCTTCCAGGCCACCCTTAAGCGGGATGGAGAACATCGTGGCACCGGCCCCAGAATCTGCTGACTCTGAGGCCTGGCTCATTCGTTCGAGATCCAGGATGAGAGGATCTCCGTAGGTCACGCCTGAAGACACTAGACAGCCTAGGCTCAATTCAAGCTTCTTTTGACGAAATTCTGGGCTCACAGCCTTCTCCTGGTGAAATAGAGATCCAACTGCCCTGCAGGCCACGGATCTCAAGCCTTTGAGACCTTAAACCTATATTGCCAAATTGTCAATACAGTTACCGTTCGTCGTTAATGACCATTTTTATTCCACCCCACCCCCTTGAAAATTTTTAAGCGAGACGGAGTTCTTATATTTGAGGACAAGAGAAAAGCTGCGATGACCCAGACAACGTATCTCTCACAGGATACCACCGGTTTTTGCTTTTGCTTTTCAGGCTTTTAGATGCCACGGTTTTGAGGACTTGAGCAGAAGCTTGGGTTGAAACACCATGCCGCAGGGCAGAAGGGGAATCGCTTTACTTTGCGTCCGAAGGACGCTGCTTTCGCTTTGAAAACAAACAACCGGAGAAATAGGTCTTTTTTTGCGCTCGCACCACTACATCTTGTGTTTGGTAGGGCAGTCGCCCCCTTCGGCATCGCCGACTTTTGATCAGAACCCTCGCCCTGCTCCACACCAACTCCTTCTAAAGGCAACAGCAAAGCCGCGCTGTGCGCTGAAGAGGCTTCGCCTCATCAAAGGCAAGCCGCGCTCCGCGCCGAAAAGGGGCTTCGCCCCAAATCAAAAGCCTGATCAAGAGCAAGCCGCGCTCCGCGCCGAAAGGGGGCTTTGCCCCCAAAGCAGGCTTCGCCCTAAAAGCAGAGTGACTGAAACAAGCGCATAATCCTGCGCGTTCCCCTTGCCAGACAACAGCTTTGCAGTTATCGTTTTAGCGGTATATTGACAGGAGCTAGTCATGCCCGCCTCGAAACGATCCATCTGGCTGTTTGCTGCAGCTACCGCTGCCGTTGTCGCAGCACTCACCTGCGCGGTTCTTAAGCCTGATAGCTTATCTGCCGAACAGCATAAGCAGGGGCGCCTTGTCACGGTCATCGCACCCCAAAGTATTCCTTCTGATGCTGTTTTTCTGTTTTGGTACGGATGCCCTCATTGCCGGGCCGTCGAAAGCATCTTTGATAAAAACGATGCCGACGCCAAGTTCAAGCAAGCCCTGGCCACAAAGGAAGGCTTGGTTATGGTGCCTGTGCCGATCAACCAGGTATGGGAAACCCACGCTCGCCTCTTCTACGCATTAAGCCATGCCAACGTTAGTCCTCAGACCCATCGCCTGATGATGGCGACAATTCAGGACAAAGGCCTGGTTTCCATGGATGACATGAAGGAAGCGATAGCCATTGCCCTTCAAAGCCAAGAGCAGGAAGGGCGCCCTTTGAGAGTGACGGCTGAATCGATCTTTGCTGATCTTGACAGCCAGGCGACAACCCTTCAGATCGACCAAGCCAAATCGCTTGTGAAGCAGATTGGCCTGAAAGGGGTGCCCACTCTTCTGCTCAAAAAAACTGTGGTGCTTGAATTGGGTAATGGCATCACCTACGACAATTTTCTGCCCACCGCCCTCACAATCCTCAAGGGAACTGTCAGTCATGACTAGCCTGCTGACCAACTGGCTGACCACGCCTCACAAATACATCCGCTATTGTGAGGGCTCGATCAGGGTCAAGATCGCCAGAAAAAGCAAATATCTGTACAAGCACTTTGGCATTCGTGATCACGGCTCCTATGACCGGGCACTCAAGGCAGCGATTTCCTGGCGTGATGAGCAGCATCTCAAGGAATTCGGCTATCCAGTTTCTGACAAGATTATCCAGGTCTCCAGTCGCCGAGATGCTCAGGAGAAAATCAATCCGTCAACTGGAGAGATTTTGCCTGCACTTCCCCCTGGCCTGTCATACGGATATCACCGTAAGTCACTGTTATACATAGTGGTCAGTTTCCAGCGCGAGGGTAAATCTGATAAGCGTCGATTTGCTATTCGTGAGGATGGGATCGAAATGGCCATTGAGAAAGCCAAAGAATTCCGACTTGCCACTCTCCAAGGCTGAGGTAGGTTATAAAGCTTATAGTAATTATAAGGATTATATAAATTATAACTAAAAGAAGGTCGGCGACCCCGAAATCGGGCAGCCGCTACCATTTTTTCAGATTCGGAATCTCAGAAGGTGCCATTCGAGGCACTTTCGAAGCCATTTTTGGCACTGCCGAAGCCTTTTCTGGCGCTCAAAATGACTTTTGAGGCAATTTCTTCGCAATCTCCTTTTGCGATTACCTAAATCGTCACAATTGGTGAGTGCTGCCAAAAAGCCAAGGCATGGCCGATGAGAGCTTAGAAAAGTCGGCTACAGGAAATATGGGAAAATCATCCTTTTGTAGCCTGTGCGGGCGTGATTTTGCAGGCTTGTAGGTCACAGTGGTAGAGAGTGACGTCCCTTACGGCCTGTTTTTTGTCACACTCATCGAGTGCGACAGCCGATCCAGAAAAATACATGTCACACTCCCACACTGCGAAAGCACGTTTTGGTCGCATATTGCAAGTGCGGAATTGCTAGGCCCAAAGCAAGGTGATATATTTCGCCCTATATTGACAAATAATAAGAAGAACCATGGACAGCAAGCGCACGCTCGACCTGGAAAATCTGTCGCCTGAGGATCGAAAAGCCCGCGTAACGGAGCTTTTGAACGAATTCGCATCGCGCAGTGATGCCATTGGGGAACCCGGCCCCACCGCCTCGGAGCATAAGAATCGATATCTCATGTCCATGGGCATGATTTTCTACGCCACGGTCTTTAGCTCACTGATGCTTCTGGCATCCAGCGTCTATTTCCACTTTATCCCTGCTCCTTTGGCCTACATCACTACCCAGGATGGTCGGATCATCGAGCTCACCCCCATTAAAAAATAAGAAGAGGCAGGTCATGTCCAGCATCGCTCAGAAAACCAAGGCGCCCGTTAAAAAGGCCCCAGCACCCGGCTCCAGCATCCCTAAAGGTGAAGGATTGGCCACAGTTACCCATCGCAACGAGTTCTTCAAGACTGGTGATCGCAAACTCACAATCATGCTTTCTGTGGTTGTTGTTGTAATGTGCATCCAAATCTTTGTGGCATTCCTTGGGTTTACTGCTCGAAACGAGCGAGTCTACTTTGCGACCGATCGTAATGGCTCGCTGATCCGATTGATCGCTTTGGGCGAGCCCAACCAGAAGGATACAGTCGTAGCTCAATGGCTGCAGAACGCCCTGGTTGATACCTTCAGCTTCGACTTCACCAATATCAATACCCGACTCAACGAAGCCACGATGAAGTGGTTCAACGACAACGGCGCTAATGAACTGCTCAAAGCCATGAAGGACAGCGGCAACTTTGATGTGATCACTGATCGCCGCATGATCCTGACCACGACCTTGAACAGCACGCCGATTCTGGTTGGCAAGAAGCCAAATGCTGAGGGTGTTTACTCTTGGACATTCCAGGTGGATGCGATCATGACCTTCCGCACCCAAAGCCAGGAGTTCACCAACAACGTGCGCTTTACCGTCGTTGTTGATCGCCGCAGCGTCCTCGAAGACGTCAATGGCCTGGGTATCTCGAAGGTCGTCATGACCAAGCGCTAAGCGGGTTGCGGGATTAAAAGATAACCTATATACGTAAATTCGGTTTTGATGTAAATTGTCAACCATACAAGAATAATGTCCTGGAGGTCTCCCACAATGCGTAAAACGCCTTTGGCGATTGCCCTGCTGCTTGTCATGCAGGGCACGCATGCACTGGCCGCTGATTCGTTCGACTCGAAGCTCAACGAAACGGCTGCCGAGTACACGGTAAATCCAGCTGATGTCACTAATTTTGATCGCCAGAACACCCAGGCGAAAAAAAGTGCTCTGGCTGGCTATATCAACGAAAACAACGAGCTCAGCGAAATCCGAAAGTATTTCAAGGAGACCGAGACGTCAAAGGGTAAAGAGCGCCAGATCAAGCTCAAGACGCCTATGGAGCCTGACGATATTACCGACCTGCGCAAACGTCTCGAAGCCATAGACAAGGCCGAAAATGAGCCGTTGCATGGTCAGGCGAATGTGCGTATCCGCAATGTCACTTACAACCCGGATTCGAATCAGCCGCTGGTGATCGAGACCGCCCCAGGTTATGCCGCACAGGTTGAGTTTTATGACGCCAGTGGTGCACCTTGGTCAATCCGCAAGGATGGCGTTGTGGGCGACGGCGACAGCTTTACCCGCAAGATCATGGGTGAGAAACGCCATATTGCCAGTTTCACGCTGAACAAGAAGTACAACGTTTCCAACGCCGCCATCGTGATGGAGGGGCTCAATACCACAATCCCAATCATCCTCAAGGGCACCACTTCGACAGTGGATGGGCGTGTTTCGGTGACCATCCCAAAACTGAGCCCTAATGCCACCATCCAGCCGGTATTTCAGCATGAGATGGACAATGTGTCTGATGAGCTTGTGCGCCTGCAAGGTGGTGATGCTCCAGCCGGCTCAAAAGCTCTTTCCGTTTCTGGTTTGCCGAACTCTGAAGCCTGGTATGACGGCTCGTATTTGTACCTCTCGCTGCCTGGTCGCCTGCTGCTGCCGCCGCCGATCAATAGCTCTATCTCTCCGACAGGCCGCTACCTCTACAAGGTTGCACCTACTACTTACATTTCGATCTCGCTCAACGGCGATCGCCGAAGCGGCACGATTCAGGATCTCTACAGCGTCGACATCAAACGCGCCAAGACCGTTTTTGATAAAGGGGTAAAATAAATGGGCGCCTTTGCCAACATGAAAAACAACATCAACCCCAAGGCTCGTCTGATGATTGCGCTGACCGTGGTGCTGGTCGGGGGAATCATTGCCTTCGGCTTTTGGCGCATCATGGGGACTGGCCCTGCTGAACAGCAGGCAACCGTTTCGATCGACGCCCCTCCCACGAACCAGAATATCCACCGTGATACGGCGGCTGATCAGGTCAAGTTCGGCGATGAGACTGCTGTCGGTCAGCTATATAAAGCTGATGATGCACGACGTGCTGATGAAGCGATGACCGGCAATGGCAGTCATGTCGACAGTCTGAGGGTCAATGTGGCCCCCGAGCAGCAGGAAAAAATCGAACCAAAGCCTGCGCCGGCAGCCACCTCCCCGAGCAACCTCCAGAAGCTCATCAAGGATCGCCAGGCAAGCGCAGAACAGGCCGAGAACAAAAACGTTCAGCAGCGCTCACAGGCAAACGCGACTTTCCAGGAAAACCCCTGGAAGGCTTTCCTGGACAACGAATCTAAGGACATCCAGGAATACACGAGCGCATATGCAAGCAAGATCGATCAGGTGCAGCAGGGTGTGGCTCGCCCCTTGGCCAAGGCATCCTACGATGAATCGCTTCAGGCTGGCGTAACTTCATCCCTGCTGGCTGAGAATCAGAATTCGGGTGCCCAAACCGGCTCTGGCACCGCAACGACTTCCCCTCGCTACCTTCAATATCTGAAGACCGCAGGCGTGAGCGTTCCCGCCAATGGCCAGGGTCAAGCTGGCAAGACGGTTGCGCGTACAGGTGGCAAGTTCAGCCAAACTGAGTACATCGATCAATCGAGTAGTGGTTCGGAAGGTGAGGAAGAGGTGGCTACCGCTTCGGAATACCCAAGCGAACGCATCGCGAAGGCTTCGGTCACCAAGCAGAACCCAGTGGGTGAAGTTGTAGTGGGCCAAACCTTCTACTCCGTACTTCAAATCGGTGTGAACACCGACGAGATCAGTCCAATCCGCGCAGTCATGGTGCAGAAAGGGTTGCTTGAGGGCGCAGTTCTGACAGGTGAACCAGCCCGTACTGGTGAAAAAGCCAAACTGACCTTCACCGACATGAGCTTGAATGGCAAGAGCTACAAAGTCAGCGCGATTGCTTTGGATCCTGACACCTATCGCTCCGGTCTGGCAGATGGCGTGGATAATCACACTTTCGAGCGCTACAGCAAGCTGATGATTGCATCCTTCGTGGACGGCTACTCGGACGCACTGCAGGATTCCCAGACCACCACCAACACTGATGGCAGCTCATCAACCGTGAACTCGGCCCTGCCGAACGCTGGCGACCAGGTCAAGATGGGTATCGGCAAGATGGGTGAGAAATTCTCGCCAATCTTCGAGAAGGAATTCGATCGCCCACCGACCGTTACTGTCGAGCCCAACAAGAGCATCGTGGTCATGTTCATGGCCAACCTTGATCTCACCCAACCGCAATAAATAGATAAATCGGCTTCGCCCAGGTTGCCTGGGCGCTTGCCAACTTCGTACAAAACATCTATTATCGCGTAAATTGACAAACCATTGCTGGAGTAAGCGATGAGCACGGATAAAATCACTGACCCGTTCGATGACAACAATGAATTTGAGTCATTCGAAGAGCTGGACGAGAACGGAATGAGCGACACCATTCACGACGATGACCCGGATTCTGATGGCCCATCCAGCTTCGATGATGTCGATTCTGACGATGGTTCAGATGTCCAACCAGCACCTCAAAAGCCCGTCAAGGCAGCGACTGCTGTAGATCAGCCAAAAGCTTTCATCAAGACAAAGCTGGGCATTGCCTGCATTGCCGGCTGCGTTGCCATGCTGGGTATCGTTGGGGTGGGTGCCAGTGGCATCTTGAGCTCCAGCGCAACTCAGGAAGTTGTTGAACAGGCCGAAGTTCCTGCGCCATCGGAACCGGCAAGCTTTGGTGTCAAAGCTGGTATTGCTGACGTCAAGCCGGCAGCCCCTGCCCTGGCTCAACAAATCCAGCCTGTTTCTGCAGTTCATGATGTTCAGCTGGCGCAGCAAAATGCGGCTCAATCGGCCAACCCGATTCTGCAAGCGATTCCAAATCGGGCCGCACAAGCCCCGGTTGTTGCAGCGCCTCAGATCGGAACCTCTACCATCTCAAGCAGTGAAGTTGCTGAGCTGAGGTCGTCGATCGTTGAGCTGCAAGAGCAAACCAAGGCTATCGCCACAATGGTCAAGGACGTCACCGGCTTGATCGAGCGCACCAACCGCCGTCAGGATGACCTGATGAACGAAGTGAAGGGCTTGAAAGAAGATATTGCCAAGGCTGCCCTCACCCCAGCTGCGACAGCATCTGTCACACAGCCTGCAGAAAAAGCTGAGGTCAAGGCTGCAGCTGTCGCTACCACGCCGGCCAAACCCGCTCTTGTCACTGACGGTCGCACCCGACTGCCTGGCCTGCAGGTCATCGACACCTCGCAGAATGGCGAAATGTCCATTATCAAAAAAGCTTCCAACGGGCGCATCTTCACTTTGTATCCTGATGAAGTGATCAACTGGGCCGGCAACCGCCAAAAGGTTTCTGGCATCGAGAAAGATGGCTCCATCGTGCTGGTCGGCGAGAAGTTCTTCATCGACAAGGTGCTCGAAGCGCCAAAGGCTGATCCTAAGCCTGCTCGTCAGGCGCCACAGGCTCAAGCGCAAACCAAGCGCGATCCTGTTGCGACTGCCCCAGTCAGTGCTCGTGGCTTTACGCTGAATGCAGTCTATGACTCGAACAACACCTTCGGCGTAGTCAATGACAAAGGCGAGTTCAAGTCCTACAAGAAAGGCGAAACCATCGACAAGCTGGGCACCATCAAAGGCCTGACCCCAGGTGGTGATTTGGAAGTCGGCAATACCGTTATCCATTCAGTCTACTGATTTTTGGATAGTGAACAGGAGGCCTTGGCCTCCTTTTTTCTTGCCTGAACCACTATCAATAGTCAGCTAATCCATTCATTGAAGAATGCGCTCTGCGTGCTTCTCGTTTTCCAAGTCTCAGGGTTTTGGTATGAAAAAATCAATTAAGTATCTGGAACCGATCATGGTGCTGGCTTTTGTCGTCGGTCTACCTGCCTTAGGCCTGAAGTGGTTCATTAACGTAGATCGAAAATACACAGCAGCCTATTCGCACCTCTACGACGATCTCAAACTCAAAAGCAAGGATCACCTCAACCTGATCGAATATTTCGAAGGGTGTCTCCAGCAGCGACCCAGGAAGTCGAACAGGGTCGTGAGCGCACCTATATGTGTAGAAAAGGCCAGGGGATGGGCAGAGAAATTAAAAATGAAGGGTAACGTCGAAGAGGTTCTTAATGACATTAATCTGGCTGAGGCCAAGGCCTACTTGGCATCAAAAAGCTAAGGAGTTAACGAGACCATGAGCGAAAAAATCACCACCACGCACACTCCACCCAGCGACCAGTCATGGGTAAGAGCCAATCCAGAACTTGCACTGATCTTCGCCATTCCGTCGTTTCTGCTTGTCATGGCTTTACTAGTTTATTATGCCTTCTAAGCCCAGATGGCCATAACCTGGATTATGAGGCGGATCGTTTGCAGTGGACTGGCGATAATGTTGTACGAAATTGCCCCAGATAATGGGCATTCGAGGAAAAAGACGAGGTGGGATTCATCACGTTTTTAGCATATATTGCTCTTTGCCTATTGCATGACCCTGCAATATATACTAATTTATGAGTAGCAGTTACCGCTCGAACCAACAATAACAAGAAAAAGAGGTTTCTACTCCATGAAGCTCCATAAATCATCCACCACACGAATCGCTGGAGTGGTTGGCGCGGGTGCCCTGCTCGCTTTGTTTGCGCTTGACGCCAACGCCGCCAACACCCTGACCCAAATGGGTTCCCAGTGGAAAACACAGATCAACGCAGCCCTGGGTATCGGCAAGCTGGTTTTCGGCCTGATCGGTTTCTTCCTGTTCGCTGCCGGCCTGTTCTACTTCTACAAGGACAGCAAGCAGCCTGGCCAGGGCGAGATCAAGAAAGGCATCACCGCCTTGCTGGTCGGTACCGGTCTGATGATCATTCCATGGCTGCTCGGCATGTTCACCGAAACCGTCGCCACTGGCGAGGGTGATGGCGCCGTGACTGCAACCAAAGGCACTGCTTTCTAAGCCAAGGTTGCCAGCATGGCATGAAAAAAGGGTGGCCTCTGCCACCCTTTTTTGTTATCTGAGGATCCTGAAATGAATACCAGACCCATCATACTTTCAGTCAAGCGCGGAGCTTTTCGTGCTGACTCGCCACATCCCCCACAAACAGACACGGTCTATAAGCAGGCTCGTGCACGCGTATTGCGCAGGGATGACTTCACCTGTCAGTTCTGTGGGTTCAAGCACGAAAAAAATGAAGTCCATCATGCCAACGACAATCATGATGACCACTCAGAATCCAATCTCGTGACCTCCTGCGTGCTTTGCCATATGTGTCACCACCTTGGCTTTGCTGGCATTAAGAATCGCGGAAAGCTGATCTACCTTCCTGAGACAGAAATCAACCAGGCAGGCCTTAACCAGGTTGTTCGTATGCTCTGGGTTGCCGAAACCATCAGCAAGGGCGATCTGAAGAATACCGCAACCAATCTTTTGTCGCGTCTGGATCGCGCAGACATCCCCGTCAAAACACTCCTCGGCACCAGTGAGCCTGCCATCCTTGGCGACTTCATGGCAGGATTGACCCCTGAGGAGTATGCAGAGCGTCATGTGGGGCTTACAAATATTTACCTGCTTCCCAACAAGCAGGCATACCTGCCCTATCTCAAACTGTGGGTTGAGGCTTCGAAAAGCTACAAGCCCGAAGACTGGGTAGAAACAGCCAGGCAAAAGTTCATGGATTGGAAGAATTCAGGCTAGAGCATAAGCGATCGATGCCCCCCTGTTTGGACACAGAGGCCAGCCCGCAGAGGCTGGCTTTATTTTTACTAACGAAAGGGCAGGCAATCATTGCCAATTTACGGAAAAAGCGTTAAATTCTGTCAATATTAGAATAAATAGAGCTTACTAAATGAGCCAGGCAATGATCGGCGTATGCATTTTCGACGACCCCAAGTCAGCCCGCGACGGCTGGGCTTCTGTGGCAGGAGGGCCTGCATGGCGCGTGACCGGCTACCATGAGCTTTCAACCGACAAGCTGTGGGTGACAAATCTCGACTTTCCGGACTTCAAGGCGCTCAACCTATTGCGCCTCAAGCACCTTGCTCAATCTCAGTATTTCCGCACTAGCGTAAAGATGCTGCAGTCAGAGTACGGCATTCCTGAATCCAAATTACTTGCCAGCTTCCTGTCTCAGATGTTCAACCGAGTGGCTCGGCTGGGCGATATTCACCTGGGTGTCGAACCACACAAGTTCAACTACCGCTACACCCAGGCCGTTGCGGCGCGCATGGATGTTCCTGCTTTACGCATCCCGACCCAAGGGCTGAACCCCAATGAAGTTCAGTTGATCATCGATCACGCGACCCAGGAAAACCAGGCCATGACTGGCGTGAAGAAGCCCGAACGCTCACAAGCCGTGGCTTTTTGCTATCCGCGATTCGCCTACTCCAAATGGCTGCTGACCCAGGACTACCCACTGGAAAGTGTCTGGAAAAAAGACAAATTGGGTAAGGACTGGAAGATCGGTATCCGCGAGGGTAAGCCCCTGGCCAAGGCCAACCATGAATTCGTGCGCATGATGGATAACTACGCCCTGAACTCGCGCCGCTCCATCTTCCTGAGAATTTCTATTCAAAGCCAGGAGCCTTCACACCGAGCTTTCGCCACCTTTGCTGCAGGCGCCAAAGGCCAGCGGGTATGGGCAGCCTACCCTGAAGTCCTTGAGCTGATGCGCTACGCAGAAATCTCAGTGTTTGATTCTGTCAGTGTTGGCTGCGGCAAGCTCAGGGACATCCCCCTGATAGACAACAATCAATACAGCTGTTCGATCAGTGCAGGCCTCTTCCTGGAGAACCTCTACTGCTCTCTGCTGGCCCCTGTAGATAAGGTCAACTCTGCACTAGGTGCCTACATGCGGTCGATGGACAGGATGGCTTGCGGTCGCGCAGCAGAGCAATTTCACAATGCGGGATTTGTTGTTGGCTCCTACAGCTCAGGACGAATCATTGTCCTGGTGCGCGAAGGTGAGCGTGAGCGGGCTGCGCAGCTTGCCCTGAAGATTGGAATGATTCCGCCGTTTGAACCGGAACTGGGAGATGACGAATGAATGTCTTCGAAGAAAGCTACGTAGGCCTGATTGCCACCATTGGTGAAGACGTTGTGATGACGCCCATCAAGCAGATGGGGCCCGTAGCACTGACCCGCAAAACGCTGGAAAAAATCGATTCGCTCATTGATGAGCCCATCGAGCGTCACAGCGATCTCGAATTTACCCGGCGTCTGGTCATGTCCAGCATGCTTTCTGCCAATGAGGACACCAAGTGAGCCTATCGTATTCCGTTGCGAGCTTTTTGAATCGCATTTTCAAAACCTCAGTCAGCCACTACTGCCAGCTGGAAACTGCCTCTGACGAACACAACCTGGTTACCCGCGATGGCGGTCTGATGACTGCTTTTGAGGTCAAAGGCACCTTCGGCATCATGGGCACTGACGCGACAAAGAGCCATATTGCGACTCTGGTGGACACGCTGTCTTCCGCGCTAAAGCGCCCAGGCCACCGGATTCAGTTCGTGTTCCGCCGCGACCCACTCAACTCCCATGAGGCGCTTCGTCGTTCTATCCAGGGTGCTATCCGCACCCTGCAGACCCTGAACATGGACTTGGAAGACATGGTCATCGAGCGCTCTAAAAAGCTCGAAAAGAAGACCGTGCTCGAAACCTGTTTTCTGGTCATCACCACAACGCCACGTGCGCTTCATCCCGACATTCTCAAGGGTGCAACAAAAGAGCGGCTGCAGAAAAGCGTCAAGAATGGGGGACTCAAACCTGGTGCTTTTGCTCAATCCCCGATGGTCGAGATGCCTGGCGTTGACATGGTTCATGCCGGCTTCGTCAGTCAGGTGATATCCCGTCTCGAAGAAAAGCTCTCTTTGCGCAAGTACAAAGCTCATGAGTTCCTTCATCAGCTTCGCAAGCAGATCACTCAGTACGACACCAGCGACAACTGGCGCGCCTATCTGCCTGGCGATCGCATGCCTGCGCGCCTGATGCACGAAGCTCCCGATGCCGGGGACATGTCGAACATCTTGTGGCCTGACATTTCGCACCAGCTTTTCTCCCGAAATCCAGAGACCTGCAAGGAAGACCACACGCTGGTGGACATTGGCGACTGGAAGATTGCGCCTATTCTTGTCGATCAGCGCCCACAGGATGCCAAGCCGTTCGCAGACTTGTTCAAATCGATCCATCGTGACGTGCCGTGGCAAATGTCGCTGGTCATCGATTCTGGACACGACCGTGTCTGCCAGCTTATTTCTCGCAAAAAGACTTTCTCCTCCTTCATTGCATTCGTATCAAGCGAGAACAAGCTGATTCGCGAAGCTGCCGAGGAGCTGCTGGATTATGCAGTTGATAAAACAATGGTTTCTGCCCAGATCTCATTCTCGACCTGGGGGCGAGATGTTGAGGAGGTGCGACGCAACCGCTCCAAGCTCAAAACAGCTGTCGAATCCTGGGGGCAGTTGCAGGTCGTTGAAGAGCGCGGGGATGCGATCGAGGCATGGTTCAACACCTTGCCCGGATTCTCCGCCAACCACCTGGCCACTCGCATTCCGCTTCTAGCGGAAGAAGTTTTGACCATGAGCCCGATCACCCGTCCTGTTTCTCCGTGGTCGGATGGCACTATGCTGTATCGCACCATTGACGAGAAGGTCTTCCCATTCCTGCCTGGTTCAGACCTGCAGACGGCCAACATGGAGCTGGTCTTCGCACCCCCAGGGTTTGGTAAATCATTCTACCTGGCTGCATCCAACATGGGCTTGATCACGCGCCCAGGCAACGAGGTGCTCCCTCGGATCGGGATCCTTGACATTGGTTTCTCCTCAGCCATGTTCGTGGAGTTGGTCAAGGACTCGCTTCCGGCTGACAAGAAGCATCTGGCGCAATCTTTCCGCATCGAAATGACCAACGATTATGCGGTGAACTTCTTTGACACCCCGCTGGGCTGCCAGAAGCCACTGAGTGTGGACAGGGAGTATGTAGTCAACATGCTGCTGTTGCTATGCACCCCGGCAGGCCGCAAAGAGCCCGTTGATCGCATGGCGGAATTGATCAGCAACCTGGTCGATGCCATGTACAACTACTTCTCTGAGGAGCGCAATCCGCAGCCTTACGAGAATGGCATGGATGCTCGTGTGGATAAGGCGCTTGAAGCGCACCTGATTCAGACCTACGAGGGTGACAGCTGGTGGAAGGTTTCCCGCAAGCTGTTTGATGCCGGCCTGATTCAGGAAGCGTCATTGGCGCAGCGCTTTGCTGTCCCGACGCTCAACGATGCCACGACCGTTCTTTCCCAAGAGACGGCAATCAAGGACGTTTTTGGCACCTCCATGACTGGCAACGAGTCACTGATCGACTACCTGAAGGTGATGATCATCTCGGCGGTCAACGACTACCCTATCCTGTCGCAGCCTACTGTGTTCAGTATTGGCGAAGCGCGCATTATCTCCATCGACTTGATGAGCGTGGCGAAAGAAGGCTCGGCACAAGCTGAGAAAAAAACGGCAGTCATGTATCTGCTTGGTCGTCAGATCATCTGCAAGGATTACTACCGCAAAGCTGAATTCACCCTGCCGGAGATTCCTGAGCACTTCCGTGGTTACCACAAGAAAGTCATCGAAAAGGATGAATCGGTACCCAAGAAATTCTGCATGGACGAATTCCACCGCACCACGAACTCACCGCAGGTGCGTAAGCAAGCCATTGTCGACATCCGAGAGGGTCGTAAGTACGACGTCCATGTTTCGCTGCTTTCACAGCTGCTGAACGACTTCGACTCCGACATGATCCAGCTGATCAACAACACCGTGATCCTGTCCAAGGGTATTTCGGAAACCACCATGGATGAAATCAAGGCTCGGTTCCGTCCGTCTGCTGATGCTGTTCGCTACATGAACCGCTGGCTCACCGGCCCTGGCGCTGAAGGTTCGAGCATGCTCTACATCGGATCCCTGAAAAGCGAGACTGCCCCGCAGATTCAGCAGGTCATCCGGCTTACGTTGGGTGGCAGTGAGATCTGGGCATATACCACCACACCTCAAGACGTCTCGTTGCGACGTCGCATGACTCAGAAGATCGGGCTCAACAACACGCTCAAGATTCTGACCAAGGCATACCCTAACGGCTCTGCCAAGGCTGATATTCAGATCATGCTGGCCGATAACGCAGTGGATTTCGATGAACACGACCAAAATCTGACAATTTTCGACATTCTAGTCGATAGGTTGATCAGGGAGAACACGATCTTGATCGACAATTCCAAGATCCCGGTTGCCAGATAATTTTGGTTAATCTATTATTAGCTATATTGACAAAGGGCAAGAATATGTCCCTAAAAGGTGATTTCATGAAGCGCAACTTCTCCCTTGCCCTGACGGCAATTTCGTTGAGCCTGGCCCTCACCGGCTGCGCCTCGAATCAGACAGCTCGGGCCACCAGCGTTCAGGTGACCCCGCCCGTGAATCCGATCGACGAGCTTCGCTCTGTTGCGGTCGAAGCACGGGATGAATTGAGACTGCTGGCCAAGGTCAATGATGCGGTTAACACCCCATCGCTGACCAAAGAACAGCATGCTCAACGCTACTTCCAGTCCACGTACGTGCCAAAAGGCTTCGAGCGTAACAGCAAGTTCTCGTACACAGGCCCTGCTACCCGCGCTGCTGAAGCATTGGCGTTGATGGCTGGATACAAGTTCAAAGCGCCAAGCGTACGGCTTGCCAACGAGCCCTGGGTGACGATCAACATTGATAATCAGCCGCTCAACGATGCTCTTCGCGAACTGGGCGTACAGACGGGTTCTTCGATCCGCGTCGAAGTGCTCGAAAAGGCCAACGTGATCAACGTGGTTTACAAACAATAACTGAGGCATTTTTCAATGCTTAAAAGAATGCTTCTCGCCCTGGCGATTTCGTCGACCATGACTCAGGTTCATGCTGACGAGCTGACGCCCGGCGTTCAATACGACAACACAAGCTTGTCTGAGCTGCAAACCTTGCACTATTACAAGGATATGCCTCTGGCTGGTGACGATGATCTGGCCAACAAGCGCCATGAGGCGATGCGCGAAGCGGCCTTGGCTGTAGGCGCTCAGAACGGCTACGTTTCGGAAATGAACAAGCTTCGCAAGAAATTCAATAGCGAAGCCAAGTCGATGGATGAGCTTTGGGCGTTCAAAGATCTGATGCGCCTTGCTGCACCCGGTGAAAAAGCCCTCTATTTCCTGCCTCCTGTCATTCAGGAGTCGCAAGATGTCACGGCCCACTCTGATGACAACAACCGCATCAAGGTCAGCGACACCTACTACGACATTCTCAAGAAAGAGCGACTGGTTACCAATCCGCCAGATTGGCGAGAATACCTGTTGATCGACGTGCCTGTTGACGTCTCCAAGCCAGTAGGAGCCCTGCTGCCAAAGACGCCTCAGGAGCAACAGCTGTGGTCTGACTGGGTATCTGAGGGCTGGGAAGCCGGTATTTTGCAGGCAAATGCCGAGATGACCTCTCGCGTTCGCAACATGGGCTCTGACTTCACCGGCATGGTCAGATACCTACGCCTGGTGAAGGAGCGCAAGATCGAGCCTTCCTATGTCGCTTCGCAATATCGCGGCAAAGTCGAAGACGGCGACAGCATGCACCTGCAGCAACGAACCTTCGCCATTACGGCGCCGGCATCGTTCAACGGCAACGAGAAAGAATGGATTCCACTGGATCTTGATCCACGGGGAAGCTATCGCACCCCAGATGAACAGCGGCAGAGCAACCAAAGGCGGTAATAAAACCGCGTTGCCTAAAACAATAATAATAAGAGTGTGCAATGGAAAACTTCATCTTCCCGATCCCCCCGCGCTGCAACAACGCAGACGTGGTCAACGATCTTCTTCACCATATGGTGGCGATTGGCGGCTCTGACCTGTTTATTCTGGGATCGGGCGAGGTGTGGGTTTCCCGGTATGGTCGCAAGGTAAAACTGACCGAAAGGCGACTTTCGGACAACGAAGCCCGCGACCTTATCATTTCGATTTACAACACCAACGCCCCCTCAATGCTGGGTGCGGGTGAGCCAATCAACGCCGCACACGAATTCTTTCGCGAAGAAAACAACAAGCGTCAGCGCTATCGCTTTCGGGTCAATGCGGTGGGCTGCCTGCGCAATGGCCGAAAGAGCATCACCATCACGCTTCGTACGATCCCCTCACTTCCCCCACACTGGGAAGACTATGGCATTGAGAAGGAGATCATTGACGTCACTCGCACCATTGACCAAGGCCTGATCCTGGTCGTCGGCGCTACAGGTAACGGCAAGTCGACGCTTCTTGCCTCCATTCTACGCGACCGGATCGAGGGGCCAGACAGTCACACCAACCTGGTAACCATCGAGCATCCGATTGAGTTCGTTTACGACGAAGTTAAAAAGGACACCTCTCTGGTGACTCAGCTTCAGGTCGGCAACGACATTGGTGGCTTTCATGAAGGGGTGGTCAACTCTTTGCGTATGGCACCCAACGTTATCCTTGTGGGTGAGTCACGAGACCTGGAAACCGTTCAGGCATCTCTGGAAGCAGCAATGACGGGGCACGGGGTGTTTTCAACCGTTCACGCTAACAATGTTCCGGAAACCTTCCAGCGTCTTGTTTACGTGTTTCCAAAAGACATGCAGCAGCAAGCGCGTATTGACGTAATTCAGCCAATGAAAATGATTGTGGCTCAGCGTCTGATCCCTACTGTTGATGGCCGAAGAACCGCCATTCGCGAGACCATGATCTTCGATCAGCAGGACAAGGACATGATGATGGAGTCCGACAATATCGCGTCGGCAGCCTTCAAGCTTGTGCACTCTCGCGGTCGCCCGATGGTAGAAGACGCCCACCTAAAGTACCGCGATGGCGTCATTTCCGAAGAGGTGTACAAGCGGGTCTTGTCCAACTACAACGCCATGAAAGCGAACCTGGGATAAGGACTTAGTCATGCCGGCACATTACATCACTCGACAACCACGCCTGGGGCCAATAGACGCTCAGGCTGTTTACCCCATTTTATTATGGATGATGCTGCCCCGCGTTTGGACGGCGTGGATCCTGCTGGGTTCTATCATTTTCCTCTGGGTTCTGTCCCGCCGAGGCATCAGCATCGGCATGATGATGCGGATTATCCGCAGTTGGTTTGTGGGTCGAAAGCGGCAAATCCGCTCGCCCTGGCGCAAACCGTTCGAGATTTAATAACCCCTGTCAATATTGTTGATAAATGACTTTTCAATCTGCAATATAGGCTATAAACTACAAAAATTAAAGATAAGAGGACATCCACAATGGCCCGCAAGCTGAACCTACTGACGGCTGCGCTAATCAGCGCAACATGCGCCAATGCAGCTTATGCAGAACTGTACATTTCGCCTGTTGTGCGCGATAGCGTGACCTACCAGCAGCCAGCTGCGCCTGTGGCTCCTGCCGCCGTCCTGAAGGCTGCGCCAGCCCCCGTGCAAGCCCCAGTACCTGTACCTGCCAGCAATGGCCAGGTAGTTGGCAGCTCGACTGTGCATGGCGCCTTCGAAATGAAGGATGAGAAAAAAGCTGGCGTCATGTCTTTCGGCAAAAACGTTCCGCTCTTTGCCGCCATGGAAAACCTGGTGCCACAGAGCAAAACCTGGGCAATCGTCTTCGAACCCGGCACTGAAAACACCCCCGTATCCTGGCGCGATGCCGCTGACTGGCGCGCCGCGCTGACTCAGATCTCGCAAAACAATCGCCTGGTCATCGCAATCAATGACGGGGCCAAGCGGATTTCGGTGTCTCGCACTGCAGAGCTTGCCAAGAAGTTGGCTCAGCCTGGTACTCAGGTGTGGTCGCTTCAAGCCGGCAAGTCCATGCGGGAAAACCTGGATGCCTGGGCCAAGAAAGCAGGATGGCAGGTGGACTGGTCGAAGACAGAAGCGAATTACCCTGTTGATCACAGCGCAAACCTGGTCGGTTATTTTGCCGGCAAAGGAGGAGTTGTCGATAAATTGATGAGCGCAACTCAGGGCCGCGATGTTCCACTTACCGCCAAATTCTATCGTGGCAACAATGTCGTTGTAATCAGCGAAGCCGGCTACTCGCCAGAGCATTCGCCAAGCACGCCGATTACTGATGACGAACAATATTAATTGAGGTATTACCCATGAAATTGAAAAAGCTTTCGTACCTGGTCGCGCTGAGTTCGGCTGCGCTGGCGAGCGGTTGCACTATCGTTGATCAGTCCTACGACCAGGCTCGCTCTGACATGGGTTCGGTCAAGAAATCGATCGAAGGCGATCGTTCCATGAAGCCAAGTGCGGTGTCCGACACCGATGAAATCTGGCTTGGCGGTGATCCTTACAAGGTTGGCCAAGAAGAAGCGGCTCCCGGCATTCTCAAGCGAACTGTTTCGGTCAAGCAACTTGATCCCATTTCGGCCTCTGACGTCATGCAGATGCTGAGTACCGACATCGGCATCAAGTTCGTAATGACGCAGGACGCCATTGACTACACCAATGGCGTAGAGCGCAGCACCACTTCAGCCGGCGATGCTGGTAACGGCGCCAAAGATGGCGCGGGCGCAGATGGCCCTGGCACACCGATGAACACTCAGGCTGGCAACTTCCAGTCCAGCGAGCAAAGTATTTTCCAAGCCATCACAGGTGGCGCACAAGAAGCGGGCTCGCGCATCAAATTCACCCTTGACTACAAGGGCAGCGTTGCAGGCCTTCTGGATCTGGTCGCCAGCAAGGCTGGCTTGTTCTGGAAATTCGAAAATGGCGAGATCGTAATGCGCCGATTCGAAACCCGAAGCTTCATTCTCGACATGTCCCCTGGTACCGTCAGCTACGAGTCGGAGATCAAATCTGACCTGTCGACCAACGGCTCAAGTGATGAGGGCAGCAGCACGTCTGACTCCGTTCACACCGTCAAGTCTGAAATCAAGGGTCAATCCGCTTTTGACGCCGTCAAAGCTGGTGTTCAATCGATGCTGTCTGCTGGCGGACAGATCGCACTGGCAGAGTCGACGGGCAGCATGACTGTGACCGACACCCCGCAGGTGATGGACAAAGTCACCAAGTACATCAAGACACAGAACGCCATCGCCAACCGGCAGATCGCGATCCGTGCTGACGTGTACGAAATCAGCTCTGATGAAAACGGTGATTTCGACCCTTCGCTTTCGGCGTTGTACACCTTTGGTGGCTTCAAGCTGGGCGTTGCCGATGACACGTTCAGCTTTTCTCCAAGCCGCAACACTGCCGCTACCAATCACAAGTTCTCGGACGATTCGACCGCTGCGTTCAAGATGCTGCGCACCAACAAGAATGTCAGCCAGGTATCGTCGTCGACGATCTACGCTCAGAACGGTGAGCCTACACCGTTCCAGCAACTGGATGAAATAGGCTACCTGGCAGAAGTTGAAATCGAGACGGCAGAAAGCGAAAGCGCCAGCAATATCGCAACGCTGAAGCCGGGCAAGACCAGCCAGGGCTACTCGATGACCATCATTCCCCGTGTAACCTCCGATGGTCGGGTCATGATGAAATTCGCAGTGGATTCCTCGCGACTGAACTCGATTGACTCGTACGGTCTGGATGGCGGCGCACAGATTCAAGTGCCGAGTCGCTCGACCAACAAGAACAACCAGCTGGTTACCGTCAAAAGCGGCGAGCCATTGATGATTGCCGGCATCGAGCGCACTGCGAACAACGCCACGATCACCTCCCCTATGGGACGAAAGTCCTGGTTGCTGGGTGGCTCACAGCAGGGCGGCAAGAAGAAGATCATGACCATGATCGTTCTCACCCCCTACATCATGCAGAAATAAGTGAACGAGGCTCACATGGAGCGTATCTTTGACATCGGTGGCAAGCGGCTCGTAACCAGCCTGGAGTGGATCAAACTCCAAGGCAAGGATGCCGCCCTAGCTGCCAAGACTCAGGCCAAGCAGCGTGGCTCGAAGCTTGGCACCTTGCGCACTGTCGCCATCGAGGATGGCCCGGCTGTGAGCCAAGTGGGGGTGTGCCACAGCAAAAAGCCCAAAGGGACTTTTTACTCCGCAGCAGCTCACCTGGCCAACATCCATAGCTCGATCATTGCGATCGAGCAGCTGGAGGATGATCAGTTCTGGTTCTGCGTGATCAGCGAAGGCCGTGTCGTGCCTGGTTACGACGTTGTGACCACAGCTCTCGAAATCCGGAGCATGTTCCACGAGTTGTCGACTTCAATTCCGCTGGAATACATGAAGATGCTGATGACATCGCTTGTTGCGATGGAACTGAATCTTGATGAAGAAGGCCTGGATAACCTGATCAACCAGAGCCCTGTCGATGCAATGACAGAGTCTGCGGTTTCTGAAAACGCTCGCATCAAAAATCTGGTCGGCATTCCCAACACTGTTTACCTGGGCCTTCTGCTGGTTTTGCTGGTTGGCAGCTTCGGCGGTTTCATGAAGTACCAGGAAATTCAGAAGCAGCGCGAGCTTGAAGCCCTCATGGCTCAAGAAGCGATGGATCTGAACAAGATTGAAAAGGAAGTGACAGTCGAGAAGGTCATCGACCAAGGCCCGACCGATGACGAGCTGCTTCGCCGCGCTCGCCAGCAGGAGATTGAGTGGCTGCGTGATGACTTCAACACCATCAACACCATGCCTGCATTCAAGCACTTCTACTTCATGAGTAAGGAGTTGCCACGCTACAAGGCAGGCTGGAAGCTGAACAAGGTCAGCTTTGTTGCCGAAAACCCAAAAAGCATCACGGCGCAGTGGACACGTGAGAAGTATGGCACCCCCTACTCTATCCGCGAATCCTTCGGGCCAGAAGTATCTGTATCGTTCACCCCTGAAATGGGCGTGTCCCGCACAGCGCACAAGATTACGCTCGGCTCGCGTGGTGTTGAAGACATTCTGGGTTATATCCGCACCCAGGGTCAAAGCCATCAAGTCTTCGTGACTGACCTGATGAACAATGGCATTCACTTCACAGCGGGCGTCAAGGCAGAAACACAGCGCAAGGAAGTCATCGCTGGTCTTAAAAACAAGGCTTATGAGACAATGCCTCAGCTGTCGATGCGGGTGCGCGAATTCCAGATGTCTGGGACGACGTATGATAGCTTCGTCACCCTGATGGATGTGGTGCAGCGTGCAAACAATTTTGTGCCAAAGACAATTGACCTTGAGCGTCTTGACAATGGCATCTCCTGGAAAGTTAGCGGCTCTTTATACGAGAATTGATGAGGACACCATGAAACATACTTACAAGAAAGCACTCATTGCGTGCGCACTGACCACGGTGTTCTCCCTGCACGCCATGGCAGAAGAACCTGTTCAGCAGGCAACTGCGACTTTTGCGGCGCCTGTTGGCGCCCCTGCGCCGGCACCTGCTGCCGCGCCAGCGCCTGTCGCAGCTGCAAGTATCACTGCCGAGGAGGAGACCCCTGCTTCGCTGTACAGCAACCTCAACCCTGAACAGGCTGCCGAAATCAGCCAGTCCAAAGCTGTGACCAAGTCGCTTGACGACCTCAACCGCCGCAAGGATAAGTCCGAAGTTGAGCTGGCGATCATCAAGCTGGAAGTAGACAAGGAAAAAGCTCGCGACGAAATTCGCAAGCTCAAAGGCCAGGTCACAGCATCTGAAACGGCAGCCGCCCAAAAGACAGCTGAGGTTTCCGACCCTTCTGACGTAAGTGCCCCTAAAAGCAAGGGTGCTGTACCCACCTCACCGCTTGAGCGGGTGTTCGTGACTCAGATCTACGGCCTTGAAGGCAGTGAAGTTGCCACAGTTTTCTATGAAAACAGCATCATCAAGGCCCGCTCCGGCGACAATATCGCTGACGGTCTGCGGCTGGAAAAAGTCCTGAGCAACGGCGCTATTTTCTCCTACAAGGGCAAGATCAAGAAATCTCTGCTCACCACCAAGGAGCAGGCCTTCTCCCGCTCATTCAGTTCGGGCAAGGAAGATGAGGGCGATCACAATCGCCAGCAACAGATGCCTCGGATGGCGATGCCGATGAATCCCACCTCGGGCAATTAAGCCCTTCGTAGCGGAAATAAAAGGGAGGCTTTGCCTCCCTTTTCCATATGTATTGACACAAAGCCTTTTGCGATATTCGGCTTTGGTGTATATTGTGAAAAAACCGGGTTAAACCTGGCCAGTAGAATAATAAGAAGAGAGCTGGCAATGAATTTTTTCAGACGCAACAAGCCTGAACACGCCCCTAAAGAAGACCTGAAACAGGTCACTGCTACGGCTAAGCAGCAGCCTGCTACCAGGCCAAATCGCAATCAGGCTGCCTACAACGTCCTTTCCAAAAAGGACGACATTCCTGTGCATTCTGCTGTCCTTTCTGTAACTGGTGGCCCAATCGAGCTTACTGCCGAATGGCAGAAAAACTACGCCATTTTGCTTACAAACCGCGACAAGAAAGAAGTTGAGGTCATCTGCTCCCTGGATGTCATCCGCAAAGCAGGCATCGATGACGACTATATGGCCATCGTCGATCGCATCAAGCGCAGTGGCTATGTCCGAGCCAAAACAAAGATGCTGGCCAAGCCAGAAATCATCCAGATCATCTACGAGCAGCTTGAGCAAAAGCGCAGCGTTGAGGAGCAGCAGAAAGCTGCCACCGCCATCCAGCTTGAGTTTGATGAGCTGCTCGTTAGCGCCCTGAAGGCCAGAGCCTCCGACATCCACATTGAAGTGACTCGTAAGGGCGCCGAAGTGAAGTTTCGCGTGGATGGTGCATTGCAGCATTTCACCGAGTGGCCAGTTCGTCATGCCAGAACAATGGCTGGTGTGATTTATATGGTTATTGCCGAAGAAAAAGACACTTCGTTTGACGAACGTCGTGACCAGTCAGCAATTATCGATCGTGAGCTGGGTGAGCATGGTTCAGTTCGAGTGCGCTTGAACACCTTGCCGACCTATCCAGCCGGCTTTGACATGATCATGCGTATCCTGAAAATGGGGCAGTCGGGCGAAAAGATCGACCTTAACAAGCTTGGGTATAGCCGCGAACACCTGAGCAAGGTTCGCCGTGGTTCAGCCAAGCCCGTTGGCGTAATGATGATGGCGGGAACCACCGGCTCCGGTAAATCAACGTCCCTCAACGCCATGCTGACCGAGAAAATTGCTCATCACGCTGGTCGCATCAAGGTAATCACCGTAGAGGATCCGCCTGAGTATGTGCTTGTCGGCGCCACAATGGTTCCCGTGGTTAGATCTCGATCCGCTGCAAAAGAAGGATCTGATGTTAACCCGTTTGCTTCCACAATTCGCGCAGCCATGCGTTCCGACCCTGATGTCCTAATGATCGGCGAGGTTCGAGATCATCACTCCGCTGAGCTTTTGATTCATGCGGTGCAATCTGGACACCCTGTCTTTACGACCACGCACGCCTCAAGCGGTATTGATATCATATCGCGCCTGCGCAGCAACGGCGTGCCTGATGACGTCTTGGGTAGCCACAACTTCATTTCAGCATTGATGTATCAAACCCTGCTAAAAACGGTTTGCCCGCACTGCTCAACTGACTTCGAGCACTTCAAGAAGCACGCCCAGGATGAAGCCGATGATGAGTTGGTTCATCGGGTTTACCGCTACCTGGGGCAAGAACAAGCCAAAGAACTGCGCTTTATTCACAATGATGGCTGCCCGCATTGCCGCAAAGGTGTGACCGGACGAACTGTTGCTGCCGAAGTCATCCTGCCAGATGCCTACATGCTTCGAGCTTTCCGTGATCGTCAGGATTCGGATGCACTGATGCACTACGCCTACAATGGTGGTCGATTCGCGCTGCACCACGGTATTGCGAAGATGCTGACTGGGCAGTGTGACATTCGAGACGTTGAGCACAAGCTCGACTTGATCGAGGCTTTGCAGGAGATGTCGACTTCGGTTCGTTTCTTCGTTGCTTCGCCTCAGTACAGCACCTTCATCAAGGTTCAACAGGAAGCCGAAGAGGCACTCAAGCTGTCGGCTAATGATCAGACTTCCTCGATCATCCTGCTTGACCAGCTGCAGGAGCCCATCATCCTGGCTAAACCTGCGTCCCAGCCAGAGCCAGTTTTGGCCAGCGCGCCAACGGCTCAGCCAAAGGCAGAGCCTAAGCCAGTGCTGTTTGATGATCAGGTAAAAACTACGCCAGTTGTTGACCTCAAACCGGCAGAAGAGCCAGTGGCTAAAACCTCTGTAGCTGATCCTGAGCCTGTTGTTGCATCAAAAGCAGCTCAGCCATCCGGGGTGGTTGAGTTCGTCCATGCACCTAAACCTGTTGAAGCAGAAACTACTGCGGCGGTTGCTCCTGCTCCTGCCCCGAAAGAGTCGGCGCCAGTTACTGAGAAACCCGCAACCAAGCCCGAGAAAGTGCTTGAGAACACGGTTGTTATCAAGGCAACTAAGCCAGAGCCTGTGCGTGTACAGGTAGCCAAAAAACCGGTGGTTGTTGCTTCTACTGCCAAGCCTAAGTCAGAGCCTGTGCCCGTACAGACGTCGACCGAGGCTGTAGTGACTGTCAGCAAACCAGAAGCTGCGCCTCAGGTACTTGCCCCGGCAGTAGAGGCCAAGGCTGCTGCACCCACAAAAACAGCTGCACCCGCGCCGGCACCTCTTGTTTCCCAACAGACAGAGCCAGCTGTCGATCAGCTTTCTCTGATCGATGCCTTGCTTCCGGTGCTTCACTCTGAGGTTCAGCGCACCGGTATTGCACTCACTGGCCGTTTCTTCAAAGCGCGCCTTTCGACTACAGCCATTACCGCCATCCTGGCAAGTGAGAACACGGACGAGGTGCTTCGCCAGGCGCTGCAGCTTGCCTTTCAGACATTGACCCAGGCGGAACTGGAAGCGGTCTACCAGACCACTGCAGAGCAGCTTCAGGCGCGAATCGACGCCAACACTGCAGTGTCCGGAGAATCAGAATCTGCCTCAGGTGGCCGGGGCAATGTAGCTCAGGCTGATGAAAAGCAAACAGCCGAAGCCAAGAAAGTTGAAAGCTCGCCGGTGCCAGCCAAGCCCTTGAAGAAGGTTTCCTCGCTCGCCCAAAAGCGCACAGCTGCCAACAAGGAAAAGGAAAAGGCTGCTGAGGCCAAGCCTAAGCCTGCACGTCAGTACAAATCCAAGCTGTTGTCGACGGGTGAAAAACCTGTGGTCGAAGCCCCTAAAAAAGAGGCCAAGATTAAAGGTGATGGCAATGTCAAAAGCATGGCTGATGCTCGCGCCAAGAAACCTCGCGCTCCCGCCAAAAAAGATACGTCTGGCCAAGACGACAACAAATAATAAGACCCATAGGGGCGGAGACTGACAGATGCAGTGGCTCACAAAAATGCAATTTGGTGCCGATGCGCGCCGCACGATGTATCAATCGTTCCTGGATTACCTCAAGCAAGGTATCCCCATTAACGACATCGTGACCAACCTTGCCGGCTCTATCCGCAAGGCCAAGGCTCGCCGGTTTATGTACCAGGTGGCAATCCTGGAAGACATTTCCCTGCAGATGTCGACCGGTGTTGACTTTGCAGATGCCATCTCCAAATGGGTACCTATCAACGAAGCCATGTCGGTTCGGGCGGGGATGGAAAGTGGTGACCCTGCATCTGGGATGCAGAACACCATTGATGCCGTAGGTGCGGCTAATTCGATGAAATCGACCATCTTTGGAAAGCTGGCGTACCCAGTGGTTCTAATTCTGGCGCTTGTCGGACTGATCCTGTTTTTCTCGCACTCGATCATCCCCCGTATTGCGGAGGTATCTGACCCTTCAGGTTGGCCCGACAACTCCAAATCCATGTACACGACCGCCATGTTCGTAAAGGATCAGGGGCTATACGTGATGTTTGCCCTGATTGCGGCCATCGTAGCGATCAATGTGTCCTTATCAAGGCTAACAGGGCGTCTGCGAAGTGTATTGGATGCACTGCCCCCATACAGCTTTTACAAGGCATTTCACAGCGCAAACCTGCTTATTTCGCTTTCAGCACTCATGCGCTCTGGCATCCCATTCGTTGATTCGATGATCCAGCTGCAAAAGTATTCCACTCCCTACCTGAGTGACCACTTGAGCACGATGATCTCAAACATCACCGACGGTAAATCATTGTCGGATTCGATGGACACGGGGCTTCTGTCCCAGGAAATGATGGTGAGCGTACACATGATGAGTTCCAACGCGAACTTTCAGGATGCGGTCAATGAAATCGGGCGCCAGGCCGTAATCAAGGGCATTGAAAAGATCACCCTTATCGCGGGCGCGCTCAATGGCGTTTCGATGCTGGGCGTAGCCGGTTATGTAGGCTGGGTCTATTACTGCTTCAACTCTGTTGCCAACTCGATGGGTCAAGCATCAGGCAGCATGTGAAGAAAAAATCCCCGATTAAACCATATATTGGCTTGTTGGGGACGATTTATAGTGATATTGTTCAAGCGTTACCCAAAAACAACTATAAAAAGAGGGTCATCCCCATGAAGCTTAATTTCGCCCGCCAAGCCGGCGCCACTCTGATCGAGATCATGATGGTTGTCGCGCTCATGGCCGTCATCACCATCGGTGCCTTGACGTACTTCAACTCCGCGAACGAATCGTCCAAGGTGCAAGAGGCGACCGCGTCGCTTACCGCTCTGACGTCGGTTATTCGCAACCAGTTCGCTACCCAGGGTAGCTACGAAGGCCTGACAGCTGACGTTGCCGCCAAGTTCGGTAACGTTCCTGAATCGATGCTGGTTCGCAGCGGCACCACCGCCCGTTTCAAGAACCCGTGGAACCAGGCCACTGGCGCAGTAACGATCACCTCGGCCACCACCAACGTCGCTGACGACAGCTTCACTGTGACCTTCACCAAGATCCCTGCAGCTACCTGCATCGACTTGATGACCCGCACTTTCCGTCACTTCGACATCGCCAAGGTTGGTAGCACCACGGTCACCACCGTTGCCACCATTACCACTGCTTGCGGTACTTCAGACACCTCGCTGAGCTGGACTGCACGCTAAGCAAAATGGGCGCCCCGGCGCCCTTTTCCTCCGTTCCCTTCGGAATTCTTGCACAATGACGGCTTCCTCTCCCCTTGATCATGTGACAGACCTCTATCTGCCCGCAGATGATCCGAGATCTGGCTTCTTTTACCCTGGAAACCACCCAATCAGACCGGACATGGTCGGCGCCTGCATCGCATTGGTCGAGAAGGCCAAGAAAAAAAGGGTGTCCGACAGCAAAGTTTCAGAGGGTGGTGTACCGTTTCGTTCACACTTCATGCCCACCTCAGGTGGAGACATGTACATTTTCCGTAAGATGCCGACAGAAGTTTTGTCGATGTCCAAGCTAGGCATGCCGGCAGTCGTCGCCAATCAGCTACTTTCAGAGCGCATGATCAAAGGTGGCCTGATCATCGTGTCGGGATTGCCTGGTAACGGCAAGTCGACCACCCTGGCTTCAATCATTGTCAGTCGCCTTGAGAAATACGCAGGCATCTGCATTACAGTTGAAGACCCTATCGAAATGCCTTTGCAGGGCAAGCATGGAAATGGGATGTGCCTGCAAAGAGGCGTCATTGGTGAAGAGCAGTTCTCCAATGCCATTCGGGACGCCATGCGTGCCTATCCCGCCAAAACTCCTGCCATGATGATGATTGGCGAAGTCAGGGACTCAGAGACAGCTGCGCTTGCCATCCGAAGCGCTGTGGATGGCAGGCTCGTAATGATCACCATGCACGCCGCAAGCCCGATCAAGGCATTGATGCGCCTATGCTCTTTCGCGTCTCGCCACATGCCGCTCGAAGAAGTCAGGGAGCTGCTCTCGTCGAGCTTTCGTATGGCTTTGCACCAGTCGCTGATCACTCCACCTGGAACTGACCAGGTGAAGCTTCAGCTTCAGGTTCTTCAGGACACCAACTCGGTAGCCGGCACAATCAGATCCCGAAATGTTTCGCTCGAAACATTGAAGAATGACTTGAGCCAGCAGACGAACTGCCTTCGACTGAAAATCCCGATCGAGCTCAGAAACATTGATTAACGCTCAGGGTATTGGTATCTTTTTAACCATATATTGAAAAAAATAAGAATAATCGGACGTGCCTATGAAAATGCGCCAGAGAGGGGCCACACTCCTCGAACTGATCCTTGTGGTAGGGCTGGTTGCCCTAGGCACCCTGCTGGCCTTCTATACAAAGCAGGCAGATCTTGAGCAGGCTCGCGCCCGCCAGATGGGCGGCTACATTTACCAGTACAACAATGCGGTGAGAAACTACATCGCCAAGAACATCGAGCTGGCAACGCCAACCACCCGTTCTGGCACATCCTGGCTGAAGAACAACACATGCGGAGGCTCCCTTGCCAGCGGTTCAGAGTTTCTGCCCTGCGATTTCCCTAACGCGCTACCAGGATCACCCCTGCCCTACGGCAACCTGACCTTCACTACGGTGTTGACCTCTTCTGGTGCCGCACCGAGTCGCAAAGTCACAGCGACCACGACCACCTCGCCTTTCCAGATCAGTTTCAAAGGCAGGCTCACCACCCGCTCTGACCTTGCAGGCCTATCAGCCCTGTCGGCTGCCGCCGCACTCATGACCGGCTACCAGAAAAGCGGTACCGGTGTTTCACCGTACACTGCAACCACTGACTCAAACTACAAGGCCAACCCCCTGACGGGTGTGATCACGATGACGGCAGGCAACAATGCCTCCAATGATGTCTGGTTGCGTACCGATGGCGGCAACAGCATGCATGCATCGCTGACTTTTGATGGTGCCAATCCAGCCAATCGCCAGATCCTGGGGGCGTCTACCATTCAGAACCTGGCGGGCCAACTCTTTACGATCGGTGCTGAAACAGGTATCGGAAAACGCTTGTCAGCAGCCTCATCCACTGTCGGCAGCGGCGTTATTGTCGAATCGGATATGGAAGTGGTGGGTCGCCTGCTGGTCGACAGAAGTGCAGATATTGCCGGCAGCTTGGGCGTCAGTGGCGCAGCCTCGATCGGCAGCGATGCTACAGTCAATGGTCAAGTCTATACTCAGCGAATTGTCGATCTGAACGACGGCACATTCTTCCTTGATCCCAATGGAGTATCTTCGCTGAGATCTACCAGAACTCGCTCAATTGCAGCAAACCCCGCGCTTGGCCTGACACTTGATCTGAATGCCCAGCAATTACAGATTGGTCAGATTGATGGTGCTGGTAACACCTCTAATGGGGGTGTCACTACCATGATGGGTAACGTTGATGTCCGCTCACTGAATGTCAGTCGTGGTGGCCAGCTTGTCAGTATGTATGACCTGATGCCTGAGTGGGTTCAGAAGCAAGGCTGGGTCGCTAACGATGGTGAAGGCGTCAGCAAGCCCGCTTGTGGCGTAGGTCAGCCAATGGTGATTGTTACCCCAAGGGCAATCCCCCTAGTCACACTGAACAAGGGCACTGGTTATGATGGTACCTATCTTGGCCGAAGCTACTTCTACGCATACAACAGCGGCTCATACTGGACGATCAAAGCTGATTCTGCTTACACCGGCTCAGTTGGCCAAGCCATTGTCATGACCTACTGCTACTACCCTAAATAAGCCGGGCCATTGCTATAAAGACGCTTTAGCTATATATTGGCAGCATTCTAACCCTTGGGTGCTGCACAATGATTGGCGTCGTCATCGCAAAACCGACCAAGCTCTGCAATGCAGACTGCAGCTACTGCTCATCCCCGCCCGACGGCTCAAAGCCTTGGGGTGAGGAAGAGCTGGTTCGAATCTTCTCCTCGCTCAAAGGCCACCTTGAACCCAAGGCCATGTTCCTTTGGCACGGCGGCGAGCCACTGCTCATGGGCCCGGATTTCTACCGCAAGGCACACGCCATTGCCAAGGATCTGACCCCAGAACTGGAATTTGCTGTTCAAACCAACCTTCTGCTCTACAAGACCAAGCAGTGGAAGGGCGTGTTTGATGACATTTTTGGCGGCGCTTGTTCAACCAGCTATGAGCCTGATGAGAAGCAGCGCACCATCAAGGGTGACCCCGTCAAATACAGCAAAACCTTTTTCCGAAAACTGGAAGAGTTTCAGGCGGATGGCTTCAATCCCCTGGTAATCGGTACGTTCACCGAAGAAACCTCAGACTTGATGCATTTGATGTATGACAAGTCGATTGAGCGCGGTGATCGCTCGTATCATCTTCGAATGAACTACTGCTCCCCCGTTGGGCGCGAATCCGGATCTGGGCTCCTGATCGAGCCTGAGACCTACGGTCGAAAATTGATTGAGATCTACGATCGCTGGATTGCTGATGTGCCAGGTTTTGTCGTAACACCCCTGGATCTTATGCTTCGAAAAGTCTTGGGCCAGGATCTGGAGAGATGTCCTTGGACACGAAAGTGCGGCGGCGCGTTCATGGGAATCATGCCCAATGGGGATGTCTACAACTGTGGCGAGTTCTCCGACCTCTCTGATGACTGGCGCTATGGCAATATCCTCAATGGCACTTACACGCCAGGTCGCCAGGCGATAAACTTTGTTCGCAAAGCGCCGGTTGAGCTCATTGTTCCAAGCCTGATGTCGTCTCCTGCAGCAAGAACCATCAAGCGCCGAGCCGTACTGCAGCCTTTGGACTGCCAATCATGCAGACATTTCAAGGAATGCCAGGGCGGTTGTGCTCGTGATGTTGTTTTGTACAACCAGGGCATTGGTGGCAAGTTCATGTACTGCCGCTCGTGGAAAATGGTTTTCGACCGAATCAAAGCCAGCATTCTTTCGGGTGAAGCCAATCGCATGATTGAGTGGTTTGGTGCAGATCCTGCCGTCATCAAGGCCAATATCGAGCGCAACAGCCTGCCTTCTGATCTCGACCGATGGGCGACCACCGTATGCTAACGATCTATTTGAAACCCACAAACTTTTGCAATGTTGGGTGTGATCACTGCTACCTTCCTGAATCCGTCAGGGCTGAGAAAACCCTGATGTCAGACGAACAGCTGCGCAAGACAGCCAGGCTGGCAAAGGATTTGGCTGAGCGTGAGCAAAGTGGGCCGATTCACTTCATTTGGCATGGTGGCGAGCCTCTGATCCTCACGCCAGAGTACTACCTTCAGGCCAATGAGATACTGCGCCAAGAGCTGGGCGATGGGTTCACCCAGTCGCTTCAGACCTCTTTGATTCCCTACACGCAGAAGTGGGCTCATGTGGTTGAGACACTTTTTGACGGCCACATTGGTAGCTCGGTGGACTTCACTCAGCGCAAGGTCAAATCAAGCAGCTCCGCTTACCTGGATCTCTGGATGGCCAAGGTCAATTTGGCGCGTAGTCATGGTCACTTCGTTCTTCCTGGGATGGTGCCGACCCGTCACGAGATCGACAATGCGGCCAAGATCATCGGCTGGATGGATGACAACGGTTTCAAGGCATTCAACGTCGAGCGATTCTCCCAGTTTGGGTCAAAGACGCTTGACTGGCCGAGTAACCGGCAGCATGCCCACTTCCTCAAAGGCCTGTTTGATGAGACGGTCAAGCGACTCAAGGACAAGGGCACCTCTCCTGTCATCAACGTTGTTGCGGCCAGCATCATGGGCGTTGTTCATGGAATGCCGGGTGATCGCTGGGGGACTCGGTGCCAGCGTGAGTTTCTCGTGGTGGAGCCTGATGGCTCGATAAATACCTGCCCGGACAGGGCGAAGCATGAGAAACCATACGCCAACATTGAAGATGGTGTGGACGATCTGATTCGCTCCCCTGGGCGTCGGAACTGGATTCGCATCATGGACGTGACCCATAAAAAGGATCACTGCTCGGTGTGTCAATTCAGAAGCTTTTGCAAATCAGGTTGCCCGGTTACTCCCAATGGCCCATCCGAGGGTCAAGATGAGTGCTCCGGTTACAAGACTCACCTTCTTCACGTACAAGCTTACTGCCAAGATCACCCTGAGGATGTCGACATGCTGGTCGACTACGCTCAGCGTCGCCGCAGCGGCTTTGAGTTATTGCCAAAAATTCGTCAGGAGGCATCATGAGTTCCAATGATCCCAGATCTCTGGGCATTTCATCTTTCGATCACCTGGTCTACATTCGGCTGTTCGAAGGCTGCAACCTGGCATGTGAGCACTGCTTCATTCCTCCTAATCCAAAGAGGATGACGGAGGAGCAATTGGAAAAGGTGCCGGGCATGATTGCTAAATTCGCCCAGCCTGGACAAACCATTCTGATTCAGTGGCATGGCGGCGAGCCCACCATGTTTGGCCCTGACATCATCCGTCGCTCGATCGAGCGCTGGAAATCCGAGCATCCAGAATACCAGTTTAAATTCGGCATACAGACCAACCTGCTTTCCTACGACGACAGCTGGAAAAAGCTCTACAAGGATCACTTCGATTCCGACGTAGGGATCAGCTGGGATCCCAAGATCCGCCTGATGAAGGCAGGAAAGCCCGAGTCCAACGCCGATTTCGAGTCCCGCTTCTGGCCAAAGGTTGAAGAGCTGGTGAGCGATGGCCTGTCACCCTACCTGGTCGTTACCGGCACTCGCGTTTTTTTTGAATCTTTCCCCAATCCACTGGCCTTCTTCGAGTTGATGGAGTCAAAGGGTGTGCGTTCAGGACACATTGAGCGACTGACCAAGACAGGCGTTGCTCGGCAGAACTGGGACAAGATTGGCATCTCCAACAAGCAGTACAGCCAATACATGCTCAGATTTGGTCGAGCCTACCTGCAGTATCTAAAGAAACCACGACGCGAGGGTGATCCGATCTTCCACCTGTCGCCCTTTGACGGCCTGATTGACTCTATCGATCGCCTGAACAATGGCTTGGCGGGCGGCTCTGGCTGCCTATCAGGGGCCTGTGACACCCGTTTCCACACCATTGATGCCAGTGGCTACAAACGCGGCTGCACCGCCGTGACAAGCGAGTACGACAACCGCAACGCCGGCACTCAGGTCATCCAGATCATGGATTTTCGCATGGCGAGGCATATGCGTCAGAAAAGCTGTGATGGCTGCGACTACCGCCCCATCTGCTCAAGTGGATGCCTGGCCTCTGACAAATGGGATGAATCGGGCGAGTGTTCTGGCGGCTCACTCTTGTTCAAAGGCCTGAGACAATTTACTCTTTAGCTATATATTGACGCGACCATACCTCTTGCAGTCTAATGACAGCAATATAAAAACAATATGGGTGCTTTCTCATGAAGATTGTCCTGGTATCGGTCGCTACAGCCATCGCTGCTGCAGCTGCCACGATGGCGCATGCCAATGTCCCTCTGCGAATTGACGAGCACAAGGTTTCTGAAGAAGCCCGCCTCGCCGCAGATGAACTGCTCAAAACCAACAGCATGAAGGCGCTGATGGGTCAGGATTTCGGCGCTCTGTCGAACGTTCTGTCTGTCAACGGCAACACCAGCCTGTTCGATGTCAAGAACCTGCTGGCAGCAGCCTCCGGCACTGACTCCACGTACGGCATCGACAAAATCGACCCGTTCAACGCCTACGGATGCTACTCCAACTGCTACTCGAACTGCCACGGATCGAGATCCTGGCGCTAAGTCAAAATCAAGGAATGCACCCAATGTCTGACCAGTACATGTTTGGCCCACAAAAAATCTCAGACCTTCTGGCTATTCAAGAGGCGTTGGCCCCGCATGTATTCGGTGTAGATGTTGATGTCTTCGATCCGCTTCCGCTCAAGGGTGTGAAATCCATCGGATTTCTGGCCAAGATGGACAGCGGCCAGCTTGATTTCGACCTCATCGACACAATGCTGCAGTACCACCTGATCCACTGCCCAATTTTCCTCGAAGTGCCTTTCGACTTCGAAATGAAGGCCAAGGACATCCTTATTGTGGCTCACAGCGTTGAAGCCCATGTCGTGGTCAGCCCGCCCGTGTCGGGCAATGCTGAAGACTGGGCTACCTGGGCTCGCTATGTCGACGAATTCGTGACTGCACTGCTGGACTTGCCTCAGTTTGCGCAAGAAGTGCTGCCGGTCACCTCCTACATCCAGTACATGTCCATGAACGTCATGGGCTATCAGCCGGCTACCCTGACCGACAACCCGATGATGTACGAATACTTTGAGAAAAACATGGATGCGCCTACCATGGATGCTCTCAAAGAGCGCATGCACCAAACCGTTTTGGGTTACTACGGTGGACAAGCAGAATTCGAAATCATGGTTCACAGCACCCTTTCCGCACTGCATGACAATTTGAAAACCATGGGTGAGGAAGCGTTGACGCGGATTCAGACCGCCCTGGACAACGGTGAGCCCAACCAAATCTCCAAAGCACTGCTGGAAATGCTGGAGCGCAAAGCATTCCCAAGCGAAAGCTCAGCAGTATCCCTGGTGCAGTCAGCGATGGATCACGAATCCGGATTGCTGACAGGACTTGAGGTTGAGTTGGGCATCCTTGCTTCCAGCGATGGGGACGAGGAAGCAATCACCGCACTGTCTGGCTTGATCTTGGATCTTCGCCAGCTCAGCACCTACCGGAAATCCTGATCTGGTCACGATCTCGGTTTAGTGGTATATTGCGGTGCAATCAATCAGAGCCGAGATCAGCCGTGGGAGACAGAGTTCTTTTCGTTAATGTGACCAGGCAATGTAATGTTGACTGCGATCGCTGCTACCTGACGCCTGAGCACCGCAGTGAAAAGGAAAGGCTCAATCCTGACCACTTCCAAAAACTGGTGTCTGATCCATGGTTTTCCGAGAAGCCACTTACGGTCATATGGGAAGGTGGTGAGGCTGCGCTTATTGGCAAGAAAGCCTTTACTCATTTGGCCAAATTGTGCGCAGAGCTTTTGCCCGAGGCTCACCAGACCATGGTTTCAAATTTGTACGCAATGCCAGACTGGCTGATCGACCTCTCTCGTCTTTATTTTGCCAGCCATATCGAGACGACCCTCGCACTGAGCAAAAAGCGAAGTCTTTCTGGCTCGCAAGACCAATTTTTGGAGCGTTTTGCCAGCTCTTATCGAAAAGTGAAAAGTGCCGGCCTGTCATGCCCCATCAACCTTGAGCTCAATAGAGAAACAATCGGAATGGGGCCAGGCGCCTTGCTCGATTACCTTGAAATGCTGGGTGCCAATCAGATCGAGATTGATGTATCCGTAGAGTTCAGCGAGTTTTTCAAGAAGCCCTCCTACGCAGTGGATGGCTACCCACTGTTACCGCTGACGGCAACCTATGTTGAGTTCTCAGGCTATCTCAAGTCCCTGATGACAGAGCACTGGGAGCGAGTCTGCAAGCTTGGGCTGCACTCCACCCTGTTCGACCAATACAAGCTTGGCAAGCGCTCGACCATGTTTGCTGTTCAGCGTGGCCATGACTTCATCACACTAAACCCTGACGGTACCGTCACGACCAACCCTCTTTTCTCTGATTTCCCCAACACCTACCTGGGGGATCTCAACAAACAGGATACCGTCGACATCTTGTTCGGTGGCAAGCGTGACCGTTACCTGCGCCACGAGATGCGCCGCACTATTCCCTGCCTCAAATGCGCTCACTTCGATCATTGTGCAGGCGGGCCTTCTCATGTCCCCGTTCAGGATGGGAGTGGGGAGTGTGTGGGCATGAAATCCATTTGGGAGCAATTTTCATGAAACGGGTCATCAATCAGATCAACGTTTCGATCACAACCAACCGTACCTGTACGTTGCGCTGCGATCACTGCTATATCGAACCACACCTTTTCAATGACAAAAGGCGCATGAGCGAGGAAACCTATCGGCTGATTTTCGACCGCATCGAAGAGCTCAAAGCCATCGACCACAACCTGACAGAGATCGAGTGGGAAGCCATTGGCGGTGAGACTACGATGATGCCGTTTGAGTTCTGGGAGCGTCAGCTGCCTTGGACTCTAGACCGGATTGCCAAGATCAATTCCACGTTGCGCTCTCCAGGCTCCCTCAACTTCCTGACCAACCTGGTGTATAAGGATCCACGCTACACCGACCTGTTCAATGAACATGCAGAGCACCCCGCCTTTTGCCTCTATACCTCGTGGGAACCTGACACGAACCGTTTTGGTAAGCGCAACCAGTTATTTCAACGCTTTTATGACACTCTGAAAAGCATAAAGGCTAGCCAGAAAACCCTGGACATTATCCTGACCAAGACCGTCATTGAAATGGGCGCTGAGCGGATTCTGGATATGTTCCTGCCCGCTGGCATCACAGACTTTTCCATGAAGATGATTTCCCCGTATGGCTCGGGGAAAGCTTTTTTTGAACCCAATATGGTGGATTTTCAGTCAATGACCGAGTTTTTCCGGGATATGGAAAGGCTCAAGCCTGCAGAAATCACTTTCACGCCGCAGGAGGAGATGCTGTCCACCCTGATGCGTGGCACAAGCTTCCAGTGCAACGGTAATTTCAAGTACGACTTGTCAATCGAGCCTGAAGGCACGTGTCACTTCAATGCCAACCAGACAGCCTCTGAAGCGGCTTTGGGCTTCAAGACGCTCGACATCAGTGATCCGGACTGGGCCTACAAAGTCTGCTTCGAAAACAAGATTGAAGAAGACAACAAGCTCAGCCTGCAGCACCCCGAGTGCGATCAGTGCGTTTTCATGCCTTACTGCAATGCTGGCTGGTACCACTACAAGGTGGCCGACCCGCGAGTCATCGACAAGTACCGTGAAAATGAGTGCTCGGGTTACAAGAAATTTTGGCAGGACAATCTTAATAAGTTGGGCCATCAGGGCTTGGATCGCTCTGCGCACCTTCACCGCCTGGCCGTGAGAACAAAGCTAACCCGGCCTACTCGTACAAGCCCCGGTGAAGAGCTGATGCGAGAAACCGAGCTTGCATACGACTATGACCAGTACTTTGTGTCAGCCCGATCCATGGGTGAGATTATTGTCGACCGCGAGCGTTTCTTCGGAAAAACCTTGCTTCAAAGGCTGTGGTGGTATGACGACCTTCGGGTGAAAGCATTTGTGCCAGCAGAAATCCTGATTGACTCAAAGCATGCACCAAGAATTGTCGAACATTACCTGTACACCAACTATCACACTGTGGAGCTCGACCAGACCTTTCTCAGAGACTTTCTGGCAAACGACAACTCTGTCATAGCCCGTCGCTTTCGAGTCGCCTGCGGGGCTCTGAGGGCCTCTATGGGCACAGGTATCCCTCAGCAGGGGGATCGCCATGGCTTAGTAATTGATGCCCGCAACGAGGAGCTATTCCGCTCCATCCTGGATAAGGGATTGGTGGATGAAATACAACTGCCAACCCTGGCCCTGCAGGCCCATGAGCTTGCTTACCTTTCCAAAATGAACAGCAACATTATCCGAGAGGAGAGCATCAGTGGGATCTCTTAAGCGGCTGTACCAGGGAAGCCCTCTGCTCTCCTGCTTTCTCATCATTTGTTTAAGTCACTTGGCGCTGGTGTCGGTTGATACCTATTCGGAAGACAGCTTCATTTCAACCTTCTACCCAGGAGCCGTTTCCTGGAGAGGGCCCTACGAAACGCTGGTATGGCTGGGCTTCTGGCTGGCACTGGGCAGAAGCTACACTGCACGATCGCTGTGGAAGGTGTTCATTGCCTCGTCACTTTTTGCAATGCTGATGCTGATGGACACTGCCTGGCTTGAATTCTGGGGGTTGTTTGACATCACACAATTCGGCAGCTACGTGCTTAGGCCGCAAGATGGCGTCATGGTGCTGGCAGTGATTTCAGGGCTAGCACTCACTGCCAGGGGGATTATTTCTGGCTTTACGGCCCAGCGCGCCATGCACTTGATGCTGATGGTCATCAGCTCAATATTCTTGATAGCTTTTCATTTGATTGTCGTGCTCGAATTTGGCAAAACCCTTGAACAGCGCGATCTTGCTGCACTGTCGGTCAAGTCGACAAGTGAGTACTTCGAGCAATATTGCAAAGCACCTGGATATGGCTGCTATGAAGGAGACTACCGGCCAGATGGTGTGTACAGCATCACGCTGGCTCAACCGCTACACCCGTTTGTGTACTCCCAGTTCTATGGGGATATCCGTGAAAAGCAGGTAGGGCCAAGAGAGCCTGATAGCACCTCGCGTCTGGGCGGTTTCAGGGATCTAAATCAATTTGCCGGCTCAAAGCCTTTATTCATGCACTCATGGAATACTGGATGGATGGATGCTCCTGGCATTGATCAGCCGGAAAAGCAGATGGCATTTTTCAAAAGCGGCAATCGGGTGCGGGTCATGGTGGATTACCACTCCGCAGTGGATGCTCGAAACCGCCAGGTGGCCTTCATGAGACCTATTCTTGCTGTTTTCTCCTTTGTCTGGATCATTGGCGGTTTGTGCATGACGCTGAAACACCAAGGCTTTTCACGCTTCAAGCGAATGGGCAATCGTCAATAAACGTGTTAAATTCACTGGCCAGGAGATTGCCATGACCGCCAGGCCTTTTACACTGCATATTCGATTGACCCATGGGTGCAATGCCAGTTGTACCTACTGCTCGTCTTGGCAGCAGAAAGCTGGCAAAGGCATGGGCCCAGAGGAAGTCAGAAGAGCGCTTCCTTTTATCTTTGAGGTGTGGGAGAAGCTTGGAATTGATCCGACTTACTTGAATATTGAGTTCGTCGGCGGAGAGATCCTCCTCGTTCATCCAACAGTGTTGTCTGACACTGTCCGAGAAGTTAGGGCTTTTTTTGCGAGCAAAGGCATACAGGTACGAGATGGTGCACAGACCAATCTGATTGGCTCTGATGAACGATTAGAGCACCTCCACCAACTTTTCCAGGGTCGGGTTGGCACATCAATCGATCGCTTTACCAATCAGCGCCAGCTTGGTCGGGCTGGCAGTGACGTTGAGCGGGCAGATCGCTACAGGGCGTTTTTTGCCTCCAGCAACGAAAAGGTTAGGGCCATCACCCGCAGAACGCCAGCAGCGGTATTGACTCTTGATGCCAAGACACTACCTCATTTGGAACGGGAACTGAGTTTGGCCATTGAGGAGGGGCGAGAGCTCACATTGCGTCCCGTCTTTCAGGGGGGCTCCCAGATCGACGGAATATCCAATGAGGCATTGGGTGCGGCACTGCAGAAAGGTTTTGAGCAGTGGATGAAAGCTGGAATGAGGGTTCGTATCGAGCCCTTTGTGAATCTTTTCCGCCGCAGGTTGTTCGACGATGCAAGCCAGGATCAGGGCTTCTGTGCCTGGCAAGCCGATTGTGCAGTAAAATCCCTGTCGCTTGAGCCCAATGGTGATCTGTTTATCTGCCAGGAGCTTGCAGACATGGGCGAGCTTCGCCTGGGCAATGCCCTGACTCAAGAATTCGATCTGAGCCTGCATCAGCAGATCCGGTTGCGCTCCCAAAGGCTTGATGCCGGATGCTTTGAGTGTCCATATTTCAAGGCTTGCCAGGGGGGATGTATGCAGCAATCGCTGGAAGCCGGCACTGGGATGTACGGCAAAACCCAGTGGTGCCAAGCCTGGAAGATGCTGTTTTCAACAATGGACAAAGCCATAGATTACTGGGGTGTTGAACGCTTGAAAATAAGGTTCAGCGGCCTGATTGGGAGCAACTGATGCACAGAATCATCGATTTCATGAACATTTGCCTGGTGACGAACCGGGGCTGCAACCTTCGATGCACCCACTGCTATATCGAGCCTGAACTATTGGCCAGCAGGGGCGGTATGAGTGAGGAGCACTTCAAACTCACCTACGAGCGCATCGAAACGTTACTCAACCTGGACGCACACACATCCCTGATCAACGTTGAGATCCTGGGTGGCGAGATCACTCGAATGCCATTTGAGTTCTGGGAGACGCTGCTGCCCTACTCCCTCGACAAGCATCAGCACTTTCGCGAGGTCACAGGCAAGGCAGCTTCTCTGGCTTGGTGCACGAACATGATCTTCCAGGACGATCGTTATTTTGACCTGATCCTGGCTCACAAAAACGATCCAAACTGGAGTGTCTTCATCCCATGGGAGCCCGACACAAACCGCTTTGGCACGCGCAACAAGCTCTACCCGCGCTACCTCAAGAATCTGGAGCGCATCAAGGAAGCCGGGAAGACACTGAACATCATCCCTACAAAGATGCTGGTAGAGATGCCCATTGAAGACTTCGTCAAGGTTGTCCGGGACGGAAGTTTCTTCGACATCAGCTCTGACATGCTTTACCCCTATGGGTCGGGCAAAGCCTTCTTTGACGAGCATCAGCCTACCTTTGGGCAAGTCTCTGACTTCTACATTCGCATGACCGAGGCCCTTGAGAAAATTGATGGCATAACCATCTCGCCATGGGATGAGGTGTCTGGCAGCTTGATGACGGGCAAAGGATTCAACCTCAATGGCAACGACGCCTACGACCTCACCATCGAGCCTGATGGAAGCGTAGTGCTCAATTCCAGCATGACAGGCACTGAAGCGCCTTTGCCCTCCCAGTCCATTTCCCTGGACGATCCACTGTGGAACTACAAGATTCTGTTCGAGAACATTCGACAGATGGAGGTCAAGTTCAGCGTGGAGCAGCCAGAATGTAATCAATGCGAGTATCTGCGCTATTGCAATGGTGGGTACTACCACTACAAATACCTCAGCCCGGAAGCCATCTCCCAGTACAATCAGGACGACTGTGCCGGCTATAAAAAATACTGGGACTACGCCAAGGAGCGCCTGGGCAACGGCGTTGTCAATGTCAGCGACATCAATCACAAGGAGATGCGAGCACAGCTACGCAAGCAGCGCCAAGAGGGTTATGTCGAGCCACACCAAGCGATCAATGAGTCCAGCCTGGCGGTAAGCTATGAGGACTTCTTTCAGAATCTGTCCGCCCTTTCAAAAGCCGATTACGTTGTTATCGATCAAGCCAGGCGGTTTGGATCAACGCTCTCGGAACGGCTGTGGTTCTACGACGGGATTGGTGTCGAGGTCGAGGTTTCCAGCTCACTGCTCAACCAGGCCGGTGAAAATCAATGGATGCGTATTGCACGTAACCTTGCGAGTGGGAATTTCCGCACATTGCGCCTTGAACCGGAAGTTGTGTGGGACTATTGCCTCACCCATTCGGCGAAGCGTTTCGCTACACTCGTTCTTGATGCCGTAATTGCCACTCGATTTGCCCACGGTGTGATTGCAGGGGGTGCGCCAACCATCATGCCAAGCACCCTGGTCATCGATGAACGTAATGATGAGCTGTTCCGCTTCGTTCTGCTCAATAATGTGCCCAAATCCATTGAAAAGCTGGCTCAAGACAGGAGCATTCCTCTGCTCTCAAGACATTCGGCAGACGCCATTCAAAAAGTGCGTAAACACATCAACTTTGAAAGCCTGCTGCGAGATCGCGGCGTGGTGCATCTATGAGTCTGCGCGTAGAGGCCCATCGCTTTGGATTTCAGGAGGCGATACGACACATGAGGCGATATTTGGATAATCACGCGGTCGGTCGCCTTGGACGATCGCTGAAGTATCTGGATGCGCTTGCCCATGCCTGTTGGATGGATTTCTATGGTGTAGCTCGCGCTGAAACCCTGGTCATTGGCCCTGATCGTGTGCTCAATTTGATCGTGGCCATGCGCTGCGCAGCTAAAGGCCAGCGGGTATTCGTGTATGAGGGGGATCAGCAGCAGTGGCAGGGTTATCAAGCAGTTTTGCAAAAGAGAACAGCCTGCTGGCACCCAAGTTTTACAGGGCTGGTGGAGTCCGCATTAGCCGTTAGGTTTGACGGGATGGATGTTGAAAAGGAGCTCACTGCCATATGCGCTCAATATGTCGGTACCGACTCGGCCCCACTAGTCCAGGCACCCAGTCGGATAACACTGTTTTCCGATAAATTGACACACGGGCAGAAACGCTTTAGATTCTGGGTAGAACCAGGCCACTCAAGCTCAGTGCCTGGGCTCAGTCATCTGGATTTCTGGCCCCAATCGGCTGCCAATATCTACGATACTGAAGAGGGCAAAGCCGACCGCTTTGCTCTTGAGGTGGATACCGTTGTGATGACGGGTGTGCCTGGGCCTTCATTGGGTGACACGATCGACGATGCGATACGTGTAGGAGAAGCTTTGCGGCCTACGGGCGGCTTTTCAGTTTTCAGAACGAAGGATCGGCTTCAAGATGTTGCCGAGTCACTGGGAGTAGATGTTTCGTGAGCAAAAGCTTTCTTTTTCAGATCAATACCACGCGCGATTGCAACCTGCGCTGCACGCATTGCTACATTTCATCAGCCAAGAAAGACCTCTCCCACTTCATGGCTGAGGAAGACCTGCTCAAGATTTTCGATTCCATTGTCGAGTTTCTGAATTCTCCACGCGGGCTTCGCGACTATATTCTTGCTGATGTGCATATCATTGGTGGCGAGCCCACCCTGCTGGGCCTCGAATACTACAAAAGCGCTGTACCCCAGATTCGCGAGCGACTGGCCAAGGTCAAGCAGCAGGTGAAACTATCGATCGTGACCAACCTGGTGACGCCAGAGTCGGTTGAGATCTCCAAACTCTTTGATCACGTGGCGACCTCGTATGAGATCGACACACGCTTCGTTTCCGCAAAGGGGCGCCCACTGCCCAAGCTTGAGGCTCAATGGGCCAAGCACTGCACTACCTTGCAGGAAGCCGGTCAGCCGGTGAACGTGACCACCGCCGTTACCCGACAGGTCATTCAACATGGCGCTGTGAGACTGCTTGATGAGTTTCTTGAGCGAGGTTTTCGCAATATCCACCTGGGCTTCTTCATTCCGTCCGGTGATGGCTTGATACACATGGGCTCGGTCTTTCCACCGTTTCATGAAACAAGCGCCTTCATGATCGAGGCCGCACAATGGTATCTGGAAAAACGAGACGAATACCCAGACCTCTATGTTAACCCGGTCGAGTCGATGATTGAGTCCATCTACCGCAAGGTGCCCATGGATGACATCGTCTGCCCAATCATTCCAGGCTCCCTGGATTTTGATCCTGACGGCGAGGCAGTGACCTGCATTGAGGCGGGCGGAGAAGTGGACATGAATTCCATCGGCAACGTCTTCAAGGACGGTGTCATCGGCATTCTTGAAGGCCCCAAGTATCGACGCGAACGTACCCGAGCCATTGTCCCAAAGCCTCATTGCATGGGGTGTGATGAACTGGTCAACTGTCAAAGCGCCTGTGGCATCCTGCACAACTATTGGAATGGTCGCGGGGAATGTCCGGGCTTCAAAGGCTTCATCAAGCACATCCGCAAGCTGGTAGAAGAGGATGGCATCTTGCCTCGAAGTGCCATTGCTGAAACCGCTGCGACGTGGCGAGCTTGCTGATGATTCACCGAAAGGATGACATCGACAGACGCCTTCAAGCCAAGACCCCCTTCTGGAGGGGGTTGTGGCTCGTTGTTTGCGTGACGGGCCGCTTTGTCTGGTCGTTAGGCCCTCAAAACTGGTCGATTCAGAAACTGGCCACCGCAGGAAAGGAAGACCCCCTGGAAAATGGCCAGGGAAAGACCCAATCGACCTCAACGATGAATAATATCAAATGACCGAACTGACCTTTTTCCCAAACCCCAACCTTCATGTATTTCCTGAGCAAAGGGCATGGACGGATGCGATTTCTTCGGTCGACATCAGCCAAATGAACAGCATCGAGCAAGGCTACTTCGTTTTTACGATGATGCCCTCGTTGCGCTGCTCGCTCAATTGTCCTCATTGCTATCTGACCCTGGATCAGCGTCGCAACAGCCCCATCATGACTCTGGCTGACCTTGAAGTAGTCTTGCATAAGGTTGACGACTACTACTCCGCCAAACGCCCAGGAAAGCCGAAGGTGGTCGTGTTCTACTGGTATGGTGGCGAGCCTACTGAAATGGGCTTCCCGTGGTTCCTGGGGGCCTTCAAGCTGATCGACAGCATCTTCACTCGTGAAAAGGGCTATGAGATCCGCCATGACATCCTGACCAGCCTGCTCAACGTCGAGGATGAATGGCTAAAGGTTTTCCACACCTATGGCAGGGGGCAGTTTCAGACCAGCTTTGATGGCCTGATGCGCGGAAAAGGTTATGTGAAAAAATGGGACAAGCGCGTTCGCCAGGCGACTGCAGACGGACTTCGGGTATCCACGATCAGTGTCGTCAACCATGAACTGTTCAAAGATGGCCCTGTTGCCATCCTGGACTATTTGACTGACCTCGGAATCCAGGAGGCATCATTCCTGCCGTTTATGCTCAATGAGCAGAACAAGGGAGACAAGTACGAGAAATTCGCTCCCCCAATGTCCGAATACTCCAATTTCATGATTGAGCTGACTGAGCACTGGATTGCCTTGATGCACGCCGGCAAGAAGCCGCCCATGATCGGACAACTGGCGTTCATTCTCTCCCGTCAAAAACTGCCAATGGAAGCCAACATCGCTGGCCAGACGCTCTTTCTGCTGCCGGACGGCGACTTTGTGCTCCCCGACTACAAGGATGGCTGGCTTGAATTCATGAAGCCTTTCGGAAACATCCTTGAGCAGACCTTCGAGCAGGTGCTGACCTCAAAGGAAAGGCGCGGCTACATCCGCAGGCAGTACACCCGCAATCTCAATCCAGAATGCGTGACGTGCAACCGCAAGAACAACTGCATCATGGAGTTCTGGAAAGAGAATCGCCCAGGCGATGATTGCTTTGGGGCCAAACGCTATGTGGACTGGCTTATGAAGAACGAGCAAATCAAATACCTTGTCGATGACTCCCTGATCATGGCCTCCTGATCAGGGCTTGGCCCGCTTAGCTGCGGGTCATCAATTCCAGCTCGTACAGGCCCAGGTCTTCCAGCAGCTGACGGAAGATGTCGGCTACCTTGTTTTCATTTTTTTGCTCAAGCCACTGTGACCTCTTGGGGTCGTTGAGCTGTTTGCGCTCATCCACCAGGTGCGGGCACAACTCGGCGAGCGGCGTCTCGTACATCTCCCTGGCGATGTGACCCGAAGCAACATAGATCTGCTCGGGCGTGAGCCGGTTCTGCAGGGCGTAGGCCATTTCCACCAGGCTTTTACCATCGATCAACCACTTGCTGAGGTTGTTGATGTCCTGCTCGGTTAATTTGTGCTTCTCTTTTAAAGGGATTATTTTCACGTATATTGCTCCAAGGGCTGGATCTCACATGATATTCTAAAGACATCCACAGACATTGGTAGTTTACGTCATTCGTTTTTGACGTATATTGCAACGAAACATAGGTGATAAGCATGGCTGGCAGAATTACACGTTTGGCGGTATTCGACACAGAAACAAGCGGATTGTCTGCACATCACGACCAGATCGTGCAATTTGCTGGCATCGGGCTTGACCCTGAACTGAACATTATTCCCGGTGACGAAATCGTATTGGACGTGCTCATGCGCCCTGATGTGATTCCTTCGCCCGGTGCATTTGCTGTCACCGGTATCTCCATCAGTCACCTGATGGAACATGGTATTCCTGAGTTCGAGGCTGCCGGACACATCCGCAACTGGTTCATGCGCCAGGAAGGTACCAATATCACCGGCTACAACACTCAGCGTTTCGACGATGAGGTGATTCGCAATACCTTCTTTCGCAACATGATTGACCCGTATCAGCATGAGTGGGACAAGGGCAACTCGCGCTCGGACATCTTGCGCCTGATCACCATGGTCTACGCGCTGCGCCCAGAGCTGTTGCGCTGGCCCCTGAAGGATGGCCGCTACTCCATGAAGCTTGGCGAGATGTGTCGTGAAAACGGCATTCGGCTGGATAACGCGCACGATGCACGCTTTGACGTCATGGCAACCATCGAGCTAATGCGACTGGTGCGCAACGCCAGCCCTCGCCTCTGGAATCACTTCCTGGGCCTGAGCGACAAGAGCCAGATCCAGAACCTGGTCAATCAACGCAAACCCCTGGCAATGGTTGATCCATTCTTCAGTCGTGAGCAAGGGCACTTGTCGATCGTACTGCCGATCATTTACGACCTGAGCGTAAAGACCAAGATGCATGCGGTTGATCTGCGCGAAGACCCTACAGAGCTGCTCTCATTGGAGCCTTCGGAAATTCGTCGCCGCATGTTTACCAAAGTCTCTGAATTGGGCGAAGGCGAAGGCATCTCTTCCATCCGCTCCATCACCACCAACAAGGCTCCGATCGTATGTGAGCTTTCAGTGCTTCGCGGTCGTGATGATCTTACCCGCCGTTCGGGTATCGACATGGAGCGCTGCCTCAAACACGCCGCGATGATCGATGCAGACAAGGGCTTTCGTGATCGTCTGCAGCAGGCTTTCGTCAGTGACTTCGATCCACCCGAGGATGTCTACGAGGGCATCTACAGCCTGGGCATGATCGGTAAAGATGAGCACACCCTGCGTTCGCGAACTCGCCGCCTGATCAGCATCCCTGGCTTTGAGGGGCAGCACCACGAAATCATCACCACCGATCCTCACGAGCTCTCGACCATGCAGTCTCGTGACCGTCTGCGTCTGTTTGAGCTGACCCTGCGCGCCAAATGGGCAAACTTCGGTGACGAGGTAATGGCGCATAACAAATTCACGCCGGCTGAACTCAGCGAATGGGTCAAGCACCTTGATCGCCGATGGTTCACAGATCACAGCCTGAAGAACTGCTCCAACCTTGAGCGATTCACCAAGGACTTGGCCGAGGTGAAAGCCAGCGTGGCCATGGATGCTACCCAGGAAAAGGCTCTGGAGGAACTTGAAGCTCACGTAATCACTACCGTGACCTTGATTGACGGTCTGAAGTCCATCAGCGCTGATCTTCGAGATAACGCTCTGGTGGAAGAAACTCTGCGCACCGAAGTGGGCATCATCGATTCCGATCGCAAAAGCCGCGAAGCCCGTGGCAGCTCCGATGGTGTCGATTATCAGCCCTGACCGCTTCTGACATTCACAGCCCGCCGCGAGGCGGGTTTTTATTGATGGTAAAAGACCAATGAAAGCATATCTCGACCTTTTGACCGACGTAATCACCAATGGCATGACCAAGGGTGACCGCACTGGAACTGGCACCAAAGCAGTCTTCGCTCGTCAGTTTCGCCACAACCTGGCTGATGGATTTCCACTGCTCACGACAAAAAAGCTTCATTTCAAAAGTATTGCCAATGAGCTGATCTGGATGCTCAGCGGCAACACCAACGTAAAGTGGCTCAATGAGAACGGCGTCAGCATTTGGGACGAATGGGCAACTGAAGAAGGTGATCTTGGCCCTGTTTATGGCGCTCAATGGACGGCATGGCCAACCAAGGATGGTGGAAAGATCAATCAGATTGACTACATGATCGACTGCCTCAAGAACAACCCAAACAGCCGCCGAATTCTTTTCCATGGGTGGAATACCGAATATCTGCCTGATGAGAAGCTTTCACCCCAAGAAAACGTCAAAGCTGGACGTCAGGCTTTGGCCGTTTGCCACCTTCTTTACCAGGCTTTCGTGCACGATGGCCGACTTTCGATGCAGCTTTACATCAGAAGCTCGGATATTTTTTTAGGGTTACCTTATAACATTGCAGCATTATCCTTGCTAACGCATATGCTGGCTCAGCAATGTGATCTGATTTCCCATGAAATCATCGTCACAACAGGTGATACGCATGCCTATTCCAATCACATGGAACAGATTGAAGAGCAGCTGACCAGAACCCCGAAAAAGCTTCCGGAGCTGAAAATACTTCGTCGACCTGATTCGATTTATGACTACAAGTTCGAGGATTTCCAGATTGTGGGTTATGATCCAGACCCGGCGATCAAAGCACCAGTAGCGGTGTGATTGATGCCAGAGCCATCGAACCTCAAGCTTGCTGAGCGCCAGGCTGAGGCACTCAAGCACGAACCTGCCATACGTCAGTGGTTTCAGTCTGAAGCCGCCCTAGAGGCGCTCAAGGCTGGAGCGCTGGAGCCCCAAGCCCATATCAAACGGATGAGGGAAGACGCTTCCCTTGACCAGCGCGAGCTCCATCGACCCATTGTCCGGTTTTGAATTTCAGTAATGACTTATGCATCTATTGAGATTTCCAACGCCAGAGTTTAATCTTCAGGCCTCTCAACGAGGCCTTCGCTCATGCAACCATTTGTCTTCAGCTTCGATCTCGATCGCTATTATGGTCTTGAGCTGCACGCTGGTACGCTGGGATTTGACGTGTTCAGGGGCTACCTTATCGGCTTGCTGCGGGATCAAGCAGATGCTCGTGGCAGAAACCTTGTGCCAACGTCAGACCCAAGCAGGCGGGGTTTCGGGCTGCATGAGCAACCATCAACGTCAATGCTCAAGATCGAGCTCACCCTTTCGGAAGATGAACATGCCTTTGCGCGTGCGGTAGGCAGAAAGCTTCTGGGAAAAAAACCCGGCAATGAATGGCAGGCATTGGTGATCGACTGGTTGCTCGATCAGGAGGGGTTAGAGCTATGGGACTCAATGCCCTGCACTGAGCTCGATCAGGGTAACGTGACCTATGAGCTTGATGTAAAGCGCGGCGCCTTTCTGGCTGTCAGTGCAAAGGTTGCTGGAACAGATGAGTCTATGGCAATTCCACCGGCACCCTATCGGTTCTGTTGATTGCAGCCAATCAAGACAAGCACGGACTCAGACTGCTGGGCGCCCATCAAGTCCAGTAGGACTGGGCGCCCGCAGCTTTATCAGCTCAGATCCATGATGTCGTAGACGCGGGCTGTTCTGACGGGTTCGTCTGGCGCTTGTGCAGCTGGCAGTCGATCCAATTCAGCGAGGAACGAGCTGGCTTTGCGTGCAAACGAACGCAGCTTTTGAACGGTCTGATCGCCAACTTCAGCTCCAGATTGGGTTGATGCTGCCAATCGGCTTGCTCGCTCAGCAACCTGTGGTGCACTGGCAGCAATCATCGCGCTCAAACCCTCCACCGTGACGTGGCGAGGAACATCAAGACGCTCAGCCCGCACCAGGCCATCGACAGTTTTGCGAGGAGGATTCACCGACAACCCCTGGGAGTCCTGCACCAGCTCCTGCAGCGCGCTGACCTGAAGATATGCGCGCACGCCTACAGGATCCTTGCCCAGCATCAGGGTCGAACCATTTTCAAGCGAACGCTTGGCTTCAAGCTGCGAGCGGCGAATGCAGACCTGCTCTACCTGAGGGTTGCGTGTGGAGGTAATGACATTGAGCGCCTGGAACGAAGGCTTGGAGGCATCCTGTACGAGCAGTGCTGGCTTGCCATCTGCAGTTCGCACGAACTTCAGAGGCTTATCCGCCTGTACACCTTCAATGCCCCCAGCTTCTTTCAGAGCCGCTGCGTAGATCGCCAAACGATCATGTGCATTGTCATGAACAAGACCTTCAACGGTGACCAGGTATGCCGGGATTACAAGGCTTCCGGATTTGGCCAGCACTGAGGACTTGGTCACGCCCTGATACTCATCCTGGTGCCGTACGTACAGATCCTTGATCTGAGGCGTGCCGTCGGATTCCAGATCAACGAATTGATCCGCACTGATCTTCAGGATGCTGTCCTGGGCATCAGCAATGTTCAACCGCCCGCTTTGTGCAGGATGGCCTCGCAGTGCAACGTCGAACATATCGAAAGCCGAAGGAGCACGCCCCAGCTCTTCCTGAACACTGCGCAGGAAGGCGTGGGAGGTGCCGGGTAGGCCCAGTACACTCGCAACCAGGGTATGGGGAGCTTCATCCAGGTTCAGGCCGTAGGTGCCTTCTTGCGCAGCCGGGTAGAGCCCCATGCGAGCATACACGGCAGCGCCATGGTGGGACGGGCTGATAACCAGGTTCTTGTCCTGATCAAGTGAAATTGTGGCCATGAGGACATCCTGGCCTTGTTCGTCAGACCAGGCGTGAATCTTGTATTCATCCTTCCAGGTCTTATTGTTCAGTGCATCAAACAGTTGCATGGTCTTTCCCTCAGGGGTTGTATACCCATTATCGCACAGGGAGATCGCCAATGCGCAATATGTGGATAAATCGTACTTCGTGAGCCCTTAGAAAATATTTGATGGCGCATTGACAAATAGGCAATACACCTTATACTAACGTCATCCAACATGATCCGGCGTCCGGACAGGAGATCGAAATGAACATCACCACCTCGCTCTGGAACCTCTTCAAATTTGTGTACCTGCCCATTGGCCTGTACTTCGGCATGCTATACGAATCCACCGGCTTGATTGACCTGAGCTACATGATTGCCAACTCAGTGGCGTCCTTCATGCCTTTTGACGTCTTTGGCGGCGGTTCTGCCATGACGGTGATTCACATCCTGAGCGCTCCTTCGGCGTTGATCGCATGGATGGTTCCTGAAGGCAGCTCCATCGTGTTCCTGCTACCAGCCGCCATCCTGGGTCAGTACGGCATTGTGGTTTTCCTGACCGCAGTATGCTGGATGCTTGCACCGCCGCGCTTCATGCAGCCAAAGCGAGTTTACGAATAAACTTTCAGGAATGAAAAAAGGGGGCCTTGCGGCCCCCTTTCTTTTTGCGCCTTTATCAGGCGCTACCCGAGGATCCATCCTGCTCTTTTTTCTGCTTCATCTGCTCAGCCATGTCCTTGAAGAACTCGCGCTGGTTGGCTTGGTGCTGCCTGTCTCTGCCAGCTTGCATCGCCTTGATCGCGTTACCGTTCAAGCTTCCAGGGGACTTGAGGCCTTCGCCTACGTGGTCTGCGCTTTCGCCAAATGGCGTCACACCGCCACCCATCCATCCCAAGATCTGGTCTGGAATCTTGTGCATGACAGAAATCATGTACCGGCACAGGTTAAGCGAAATGCTGATGTAGATGGAGATCAGGCCAATGATTTCGTAAAGACCCAGGCTCGTCGACAAGCCAGCAACTTTCCAGAACATGGTGTTCATGAGGCTGAACCCGACATAGGACAGCGTCATTGCCGCAAACAGGCCCAGGATGGACAAGGTCGGCCTCAGTACAATGGCGTTAACCAGCTGCAAGGCCCTCTGCAGGTTTTGACCTGCCAGACCATCACCTTCCGGTGTCGCCATCATGATCACTGCAAGAGGCGCAGCCGCGACTGCTTCAATGACTGTCAGCAAGTAGCCGCAGCACATCAGGATCCAGGTGACCACCGGGGTGAATGGGATACCCATTGCCATGATGAAGGACATGCCCAGCAAGGCGCCCATCAAGGGTACCAAGGTCATCACGATATAGTTGATCGCGCCCGAGCCTGCCGCAGCACCTACTTGAGACAAGATGCTGCCCTCAAGGCCTTTGGAGAATGCCATTGCAGCCAGACCGATACCCCAAATGACCTCGTTGATGTTCTGCAGACCGCGCCCCATCGAGGACAATGCTGTGAACGGAGAAATCATGCCGCTGGTATTTTCGGTCATTCCGCTATTGGAGCCAACGCCTTCACCCACGCTTGAAGATGAGCCCATGAAAGTCAGACCGTTCATGAACGTTTGGGCAATAGACACCGAAGCGATATCGAAGAAGCCTACGTCGATGCCGTTGGCACCACTGGTAATTCCGATGATGCCGTTAGCTGCATCAGAAGCGCCTGACGAGCTGGTGTACTGTTTGAGCTCCTCAAGGCGCGCCAGCTTGGACTCTTGGTCTTTCAGGGAGTCATCGCAGCTACCAGACTTGAACCAGCCACAACCGGCGACCCACGACTTGGCATCAGGAGAATAAGTGGCCCCTGTCGTCAACTTGTTGAGGTAGTTGTAGACCGTTGCCTGAAGCTTGGATGCCTCGAAGAACCAGACCCCTGCAGCCATCCAGCCACCTTCGGTCATGGTCTTTTTCCAGGCGGCAGCAATGTCAGGTGTGACGATGGCTGTCTTGGAGGCGGAGATATAGCTGGCGTAGGAAGCAGCCACCGTGTCCAGTGCAGCACCGCTTGTGGCAATTTGATCATAAATCGCCTTGTCTGCCGCGTTGGTGTTGTAGTTGGTTCTGGCAGCGGAAATCTCAGCTGCTGAAGGGCCTTTTGACAAGGTCACAGCTTGAGCAAGCACGCTGTTCAGAAACGTCATGTACGCGGTGGGAACACTGCCCTTGAAATTGTCTGCAATCTTCTTTTCCCAGTCCTGCTTGTTGAAAGCATTGTGAAGGAAAGTGCTCGTGCTTTGGGTGCCTGCCATTGCATCGTTGGTCATCGAAGCAGGGAAAGCGATACTGCCACAGCCATCAAACGAGATGCTGGTCAGCTTCGAGATGTCGCCGAAGTTGAGGGTGTATCCGCTTGAATAATTGAATGCACCAGTTTTGGCTCCGCCAGCAACATAGGAGAAGTGAGCGGTACCAACAGTCTTGCTGGCAAGACCCTTTTCCTTGAAATACTCGTTTCGGATCACCGAGCAGTGCAGCACGCCCGCGATGTCTTTGAAGGAGTTGTAGTCGTACACCATCGCAGTGGGGATGGTCGGGCTGCCAACAGTCAACAGAACGGCACCCTTCTCCCATACCCAGGTGCCGGCGTTGGAGCCCACGATAACCATCCAGATCACAAGGGATTGGGCAACCGAGAACACTCCGGAACCGTCAGATACAGGAGTGATCATTCCAAATGCTGTTGCGGTTCTCAGTGGGAGCCAGACACTTGACCAGCCCTGGCCGAGCAGCTGACCATCGGCTGCCGTCTTGAGCGCGCCACCCAGGATCGTGTAAGACAAAATGATCACACCCAAGATCATGGCGACAATGTTTGAGTAGCCTAGAACTTGAGCAAGTGTTGTCGCTTCCTCGGCGCCACCAGGATAGCCGCCAAAGGGCTTGAATACGAACTTGCCGAACAGCTGAGCAAAGCTCTTGTCAGCCAGATCCGTGTCGCTCGGCTTGGCCTGAATCACTTCTGAGATGAAGGATTCTGCCTGCGCGCTGTCAGCAGCGAAGGTTGGGCTGACAAACAGTGCCGAGAAGGCAAAGATCAGCGCATAGAGAATGTTTTTCATTGTTTTGTCCCCACCTTGTGGGTCAGAGATAGTGGGAGAAACTGATTAGGGTCTTTAGCAACCGCCGCCAGATAGTCGGGCAGCCGAACAACCCGATTGATTTGTGTGAAAACAGTTTCTCGCGATGCCCACAGCAAAAAATTGAGTTTGACGTAAAACAACTCAAGAACGATGAAGGACATGAGCGAGAGCACAAAACCTTGCACGTTGCCGGCAAAAGCTACCGATAGCAGCGAGATGATGCCCAACACGCCTGCGATGATTGCCGAGATGCGCACGTTGCGATAACGCTTGATGAACTCTTCGGCGCCCATCCAGGGCATGTTGTCATCAAACTCCTGACGGCCTTTGATGCGCTCATTGATGGCATCTTTAATGTCGTTGTACTGGAGCGAAGGCTTGAGGCTGGTTTTGGCCTGCCCGACAATTTCCTTGAAAATACTGATCATGCTTATTCTCCGAAGCACATGGAGCTGATGCCAAGAACGCCGCCAACCATGCAGCTGAACCAGGTGATGTTCATACAGATGAGGCCACCGAAAATTCGGTAGAACGCAGCCCGCTTCATGTTCGCATCACCGCCGTCCATACCAATGGTACGAAGCAGATATACCCCATGGACGAATGCAATCAGACCCACAAAGAATACGAAGGCGAATACGGCCTGCAGCGTGTTGGAGTCGATGAATTTGCCGAAAGCTGTCTTGCTGACCGCGCCTCCAGCAGCTATGGCCGCTGCCTCTACACCGTTGAGGGCCAAAGCTTCACGACCCTCATAGTCGACACCCGTTGCCGTGGTGCCAATGAAAGATGCTTTCATCAGGCCATAAACCCAGCCAACCGAAAGCATGAAGGTGCCAACAAGCATGTTGACCAGGCCCTGGCCGACTGACTTGTTGCTTCGTCCCGACGATGAGACATAGATCGAGTACAGGCCGTTAGCGAACAGCAGCACACCTATCAGCGAGGAAACCGCAAGCACCACGCCAAACAGCGTGGTGAACTGGGCGACGATGTTCACAGCAGCCGCGTTAGCAAACCCCGGAAGGAAAGCCGCCAGCACCAATGCCAATTTTATTGTTTTTCTGGGCATCATCGTTATTCTTCTTATCTTTTGGTGACGTTATCGAGCGGTGCGTCGACTTGCATCAATACCAAGTTCGCCATCAACTGCTCTTCACGCAGCGACTGCTTGTACTGGGCAACAGCTAGGTGAAGCATGAAGGCATCCATTTCAGCAGCACGCTTCTCAAGCTCTGCAGGAGACACGTAGGCGCTGCTTGAGGTGGTGTCGGCGCAGGAGTTTGTGACTTGGCACAGCCAGCTCGCACTGCCGAATCGGTCATCGGCGAATTTCTGCATTGCAAACAGCTCGCCTGGCTTACGGGTGTTGTTCTCCAGGGTGCCTTGAGTGATGATCAGGACGTTATCCAGCGAAGCCAGGGCTAGGTCACGAATGTTCTCACGACGCATGTCTGCCAGAGCATTCTGTTTGTAGCTGTCGGTCTCGACGTTGAAGCCGGTGGCTAGCGGAACCTTTGGCGCAATGGCGTTAGCGGCCACTTCGTTCTGGTACTGAGCAGCCTTGTATTCCTTGTCGCTCAAGGCGCCACCTGGAGCCGTGATGAGCAGGGATGGCTTGGCACACATCGAGTTACCGCTGCTGTCCTTGAGTGCTTCGCAGCTGGCGATGAGCTCACGGGTTTTGGTGGCTTGCACTTCTGCAATCTTGGCGACAGTTGCAGATTTAGCCTCACCCCCGCCCGCCTTGCCACGACTCAGGTCAGATGTTTCCTGACGCTGGGCTGCCAGCGTTTCAACTTGGGAGTCTGCGTTGCAGAGTGCATCCTCCAGCAAATTGGATACGGTGACTGTCTGACAGGCATCCTGGGCAGGAATCGATTTCTCAAGCTGCTCCATGTTCTGAAGTTCGGCCTGGGTTCGGTTCAGGCGAGCAATCATGTTGGCGAAACCGTTGTTGATGTTGTCCACCTGAAGGCCAGACAGCTCTCCCATCAAGTCCATCTGGGACGCCTGCATGGCAGCGTCCTTTGCCCATTCCATGGCACGCTGCAGGTTGTTCATGATCGATTGC
>Ga0247734_1000179_pt1 | contig 57667 bp, 43 predicted proteins | sample UWRJL103311B2_FD_180933 | JGI IMG/M metagenome (GOLD analysis project Ga0247734, IMG submission 180933) | Plant litter microbial communities from Arlington Agricultural Research Station in Wisconsin, United States - UWRJ-L103-311B-2 | ecosystem: Environmental > Terrestrial > Plant litter >... | reverse complement strand
TGTTCCCAGGTGGAGAGATATGCTACCGATTTGGCGGTAAGCAGCACCCCGTCTTCCGAAGCGCCGCTGACAAGGAGCTATCTAGGCCCACCTCCCCCACCCGTCAACTCCACACTGCAATTTTGTGAAAATTCACGAAAATTTCGCGTTAAATCATGGATTATCAAATACTTGCCTAGCGGTGTCGAAGCGGCATATCTCGCCAAGATGCGCATCCGGACACCTCAGCATACTCGAATCGCGCAGCCCGTGACCTAACGGCACCCGCAAAGAATCCGGCGTCACGCATCGACACATTCCTGCCGTTGTCGCCCCAGCCGATCGATGCCGAGTTCCATCACATCGCCATGTTTCAGGAACCAGGGCTGCGGCTTCTGGCCCATGCCTACGCCCGGCGGTGTTCCCGTCGTGATGATATCGCCTGGCTCCAGCTGCACGAAGCGCGAGCAATATGCGACGATCGCCGACACCGGGAAGATCATGGTCGCGGTGCTGCCATTCTGGACCCTACGGCCGTTCACATCGAGCCAGAGGTTCAGCGCCTGTGGATCAGCCACCTCGTCACGTGTGACCAGCCACGGGCCGACCGGCCCGAAGGTGGGGAAGCCTTTGCCCTTGTCCCAGGTTTGGCCCCGCTCCGTCTGCCATGATCGCTCGGACACGTCGTTGACGACGCAATAGCCCGCCACGTGATCCAGCGCTTGCCCCTCATCCACCCCAAAGGCCGGCGAGCCGATTACAACTCCTAGTTCGACCTCCCAATCAGTCTTCGTGGAGTCGCGGGGGATCTTCACGGGATCGTTGGCGCCTTGCAGGCAGCTCACCCATTTGTTGAACACCACCGGCTCGCTCGGCACCGGCAGATTGGATTCAGCCGCATGATCCGCATAGTTCAGGCCGATCGCGATGAACTTGCGCGTGCCGGCGACCGGAACCCCGTAACGTGGTTCGCCGCTGATCTGCGGCAGGGACGCCGGATCGATCACCCTCAGCCGCTCCAGGCCCTCGGGCGAAATCGCGACGGCGTCCAAATCCCGGATATGGGCCGAGAGGTCACGCAATATGCCATCGGCATCGACGAGAGCGGGTCTCTCCTGCCCTGGAGTACCGACACGACAGAGCTTCATAAAGTCATCCATCCCGAGGTTGGCGGATCAATCGCGCGGGGCGCTCTCACACATGCGAAAGCCCTCCCGGCGGTGCAGTCACACGGTGTCAGTCCAGAATGATCGCCTGGAACACGATCTTGCCGCCACGAACGACGAACACGTCCTTCCCGGAGGCCTGCTGCGGCTGGCCCTTGAACTGAACCCAGTGCAGAATCACGCTATCCGCACCGGCAGGCTCGACGCGGGTTTCCATCGCCTTGATCCCGGGATGATGCGCGGCATCCGTCAGGGTCGTGAACACGCGCCGGGCTGCGGCTTGCCCCGAATAGACGCCCGGACCGTCGGCAGGCGTCTGGTTGGCGACGAGCCCCTTGGGCGTCACCACGACGGTATCTGCGGAATAATCGTCCATGATCGGCTGAAGCGTGCCGCGCTTCATGCTTGCGACGTGGCGTTCCACCACTTCCGCCGGCGTTGCGGCCATGACAGCCGTGGAGAGGCCGAGAGACAGAATGATCGTGGCAGCGGCGAAGCGGGATTTCATCATGATAACCTTTCGAGCGGTGGTTAGAAGCCAGGTGAGATCGCCTTACCCCTCGTAAGGGATGCCGGCCTGATGATCGCGGAGAATCTGCTGCACGACGGCAGGTTTGACCGGGAGACGGTTCTGATTTGCACGGAGCCAGGCAAAGAAGTCCGTCTCAATCGCGCTGCTCCAGGCCGCGTCGATTTGCCCTGCCGTATACTTGCCCTCGCGTAGCCGCAGGTGGCCAAACATATCGCGTAGCCGTGTGTTTTCGGAAAGCCGCACGACCTTTTCGGCCAGTTGGGGAGGTATGAAGAGCACGCCCCCGTCCCGTCCCAGCACGACATCGCCAGGCATCACCGTCGCCTTGCCGATCCGGGTCGGGCCATTGATGCCCACCATCGTGGAGTTCAGCCTGGCCCCGGTCGCCATCGCGCCAAAATGGTGGGACGGATCGTAGGACCGGACGAACGACACGAAGTTCGGCAGCTCCCTCAGGCCATTGATGTCGCGAACCGCGCCGTCATAGACGACACCGTTGCCGCTCCTGGCGTAAATCGCATTGCCGACATTATCGCCGATCGAGGGGCCGTCCTGCTTCAGCCCGAAATGATCGCTGACGTAGACGTCGCCCTTTTGCAGCATGTCCACCGGCCAGGCGTTCATCGCCCCTTTGCGGCCATCGGCGACGCCCTGCTTCTCAAGCACAGTCTGGATGTCCGGCCGGCCGGGCAGCCATTGCGACGTGAGCGCGCGGCCGACGAGCACCTTGTCCGGGAAGATGGACAGCCAGCCATCTTCATATTGATGATTGAAGCCGGCGCTCCGCAACGTTGCCCATGCTTCCTCTAGTGTCACCTCACGCATCCGCTCGATGATGTCGTCGGATACCCTCGGCCGCCCGTCGGGAAAGCGCTCACCGGTCCAGCCCGCCGTGTACCGGATCACCTGTTCCGGCGTGAAGAAGCCATCTTCGGCCGCTGCCTGATGCGGGATCGTCGCCAGCACCGCAGCTATGATCGCACCCCGAAGACGCCAACCCATTCGCATGTTCCTGCTTATCCCCGATAATATGCCAGAGGCCGATCGTTCAAGACATGGAGCAGGGCCAGATACCCCGCCGATCTACCGCTCAGAATTCCGGCGGCATCTGATCGTTCGCGCCGCGCGCCGGCACTTCGACGCCCGCCGACCACAAGATGCCATTGACCAGAAAGCGGCGCTGCTGCGCGAACAGATGCATGTTGTCGTGGAAGTCATTGCCACCCCAAACCATCGAACGCCCGCCGTCCGGCCGCTGATAAGCCCACGCGACCGGACCGCCCGTCCCGTTGGCAGCCGTCGCCGGCTTGGCCGAGAGCAGCTCGGTCCTGCCGGGATTGTCGGGCAGGAAAAAGCGCGCGTACATCTCTTCGCGTGGAGTCCAGGGCTTTACACCCCGCAGAATCGGGTGCCGGCCGCCGATCGGCTTGATCGCCCATGTATCGACCGGATTGTGCGACACATAAGGGATCCAGACGCCGCCGAGCCAATCGTTGAAATAGTTGCGGCCTGCGCGATTATCGATCCACATCGTATAGTGGAACACAACCAGCCCGGTCCTCCTGCGCTTCAATAGTCCATCGAAATCCTTGAGCCCGGCCGTCGTATCGGCATCATATTTCAGGCCGTCCGTGTCCGCATATTGCGGGAACATGGCGCCGGTCTCACGCTTCAGCCAATCGCCATTTCCATCGATAACGATGGCGTCTGCACTTTCCAAAGCGGCGATGTCGCGCGGCTTCTGGCCTACGATCACTTCGGTTTTCACCTGACGGGATGCGCCCGAATGTTCCAGCAGCCATGCAAGCTCGCGCAGATCCTTCTCATATTCATGCCGCCCCGGCGAGCCATGCTGCTTGGGGCCGGCAAACAATATGATCCGCACCGGCGGCAGCGCAGCGGTCTCGGCATATGCCCGGGGCGCCGAGACAAGGCTCGCCCCCGCCAACAGGGCCGCGGCCAGCAGCGGATGAACCCGGAACGCCGGCCGCCTCGTCGGCGACACGCCGGCGTTCATGGCTAAAAGTGCATTTCCGCTGCCGGCAACCCACCCGGCAAGCTTCGTCAGGATTCCGTTCAATGCAGCCTCGCCAGGCGACAACGTCGTGTGAAGACTCTTTCGGTCTGCGCGTCGCCCGTCATTGTTGGCACAGTTCAACGCACGGACCAATCCCCTCGCGCGACTGAATTATGCGTATTTGGAGTAGCCAGCGGCTCAAATCGGCAAACGGTCCAAGCGCCACTCTGGCGAGGCCGAAGAGCCCCGCGCCGCTTCCCATCGGTCATGCGAGCATGGACGTACGTGTATCCCTCGTTCCGTTATTCTCACGCCAGTAATCCATAAACACCGGCACGCGCGATGCACTGACGGCGCGACTGAAGAAGAATCCCTGCCCGATATCGCAGCCGAGATCCCGCAGCTGGCGCACATGCGCCTTCTTCTCCACGCCCTCCGCCACAGTCTCGATGTTCATGCGATGGGCGATATCGATCACGCCATGCACGATCGCGAAATCGGCACAATCTGCGCTGTCGAGCCGTGAGATGAAGGATCGGTCGATCTTGAGAGTATTGACGGGAAATTGTCGGAGATGCGTCAGCGACGCATAACCTGTGCCGAAATCGTCCAGGGCAATGGTTACACCCTCCGATGTCAGGGAACGCAGCGCGCTCTCCACATTATAGGCCAGTTGTCCGAGGAAAACCGATTCCGTAATTTCAAGCTCGAGCTGCGCTGGATCAAGCCCGTAGCGTTGCAGCCGCGTCAAGATGCGCTCGGCGAAGTCCCCCCGCCCGAAATCCGCCGGCGAACCGTTCACGGCGATCCGGCCGAACGCGCGGCCTTCTTCGGTCCACGCGACCATATCCGCCAGCACGCGGTCCAGCATTCTGTCGGTAAGCTGCGTCGAGAGCGCGCTATCTTCGAACGCGGCCTGAAGGGTGCTTGGCGGCTGGAGCCCGCGCCGGTGGTGATGCCATCTCAGAAGCGCCTCGAAGCCTATGATTTCGCCGGACTTGAGGCATATCTTGGGCTGATAGAATGGGATGACACGATCATCGGCCAGCGCATTTCTGGCGGCTTGCAGCATGCGCTGTCGGCTCTCGATCATGTCGCGCATGGCCGGCTGGAAGCCCTTTATCGAACCGTTGCCCTCCGCTTTGGCCGCATAGAGCGCGAGATCGGCGCTTTTCAGGACTTCCTCGCCGCTGGCGCCGTCTATCGGCCACATGGCAGCTCCGGCGCTCAAGGTGGTGCTGAGGACATTTTCTTCGACGGCCAGCCCGTCCCCAACCCCATGCAGGATGCGAGCGACGGTTTCTGCCCGTGCGTCCTGCGGAACGAGATTTGGCAGGATAATCGAAAACTCATCCCCGCCCAGCCGCGAGACCGTTGCTCCGTGCGGCAGCTTTTCTTGAATCCGTGCAGCGACCATCTTCAACACCGCGTCGCCCGTGGCATGACCCATGCTGTCGTTGATCGACTTGAAGCCGTCTACGTCGATGACGATCACGCCAACGCAAGACGAGGCCGCTTTGGCGTCCGCCAATGCCTTCTCAAGCTGCTCGGTGAACATCTTTCTGTTCGGCAGGCCGGTCAGGGGATCGTGATAGGCCGCCCACCGGAGATCTTCCTCGACACGCCGGGCGACGGTGACATCGAGCAGCGCACCAATCGATCGAACCGCATTCCCTTCGGTATCGCGAACGACATAGCCACGCGAGAAGACGTAGATATAGTCGCCATCGGCGGCCTTGAAGCGATATTCGTGGCTCCAGCTATCCTGTCGGTTGTCGATGACACGATCATATGTCTCGCGCACGTTGGTGATATCATCCGGATGGATCCGCTCCATCCACCAATCCATCGACGTACCGAGTATCTCGCCGGGGTATCCAAAAGCGCTTTGGATCCCGTCGGCCCAATGGATCTGATTGGTGGAATGGGACCAATCCCAGATGATGTCGTTGGTAGCGCGGGCGGCAAGACGATAGCGCTCCTCGCTTTCGCGAAGGGCGAGTTCACCCGCAACCTGGTCATCAATGTCTTCCAAATTTCCATACCAGCTTACGACCTGCCCCTCTGCATCTAGGCGCGGATAGGCTCTGGCGCGAAACCAGCAATAGCGGCCGTCCGCCTGCCTGAGGCGATAGCGAGAATCCGCAACGGCGCCTTCCGCGCGGGCAAGAGTGGCATTCCAAGCCTTGAGAATCGTCTCAAGATCGTCCGGATGAACGGCCGCCATCCATCCTGATCCAAGCCCCTGCTCAATCGGAACCCCGGTCAGCGCAGACCATCTCGGGCTCAATTCGACGACATTTCCGTCCGGATCACTAATCCAGGGGATTTGCGGATTTAGCTCCACCGAATATCGATAGTTCTCTTCGCTCTGTTGAAGTGCCTTCACGAGGGCGCCCATTTCCGACCTCGATCTCAAAACCTCCAGAAAAGCGGATCGGCTTGTGACCAGTGTCCGTAAGATCACTGCGGCGACGAGCAGGAAAGTGACGCCAACGCCCGCCAGGTACCAATCCTGGGAGGTCAACAGGCGCACGGTGATCGGCAGCGCGCCGAACAGCAATACGAAGCGGGCGGCGGTAGGAAGCGCCTGTAGACAGTAGCAGCAACTGATCGAGCCGACGAAGACGTACAGCGCGATCGCGGTGCTGCGCGCCCGATCATGATCGAACAGCGAGACGCCCCAAGCGCCGAAGAAAGCGCTGAGAACCGCGGCGACGATGACCGTGCCGATCAGCCGACGCCGGATATCCTTGACTGAAGCCTCTTTCTTCCGGCGCACGATCCACGCGCCTGCGCGAATTGCGATCAGCACGGAAAGCACTGTGGGCACGATCAGCCCAGTCGCGGTGGGCTGCCCCTCGCTTGTCGCTATGCTGAGGAACATGACGTTGATGAACATCAACGCGTACATCAACGGAACCTGCTGCTTCAGGCTCGCATATTGCTCTCGGAGAGTCGCCTCCGAATGATTGGCCAGACCACCCCTCACTGCTAGGAACATCTTTGCGTCGATCACCACACGAACTCTTCGAAGAATTGGCGCATTTGCATCAAAAAATTAACGTTGCGTTGCAGCGCATGATGACGTCGCCTTTTGTGACGAAAAGTGCAGTCTTCATAGTTTAACGCATGATAGTTTAATTAGTGTCTTTGCTGTTCCAAACAACTGACCGCATGTTGATATACATATCAATTTGTACCGCCTACCTTGCCCATCCGCTCGCGGCACGCCGGTCGGCGGCTGCCCTTGCGGCGGCAACCCCGATGGCGATATCCTTCATCGGAAAACCGGGTCAGCGGTGCCGGTCAGGCAGCGCTCCGTACGCGACTGGAGAAACATGCCGCCTGCTTCCAATTTCCATCGCTTGCTGTCGTGGCTGACGTTGATGTGCGCGGTCATGGGCATGGGAGCGGCGCCCGCCTTTGCCGAAGACGGCTATGATCTGTGGTTGCGGTATCGTCCGCTTGCCGTGGCGCTGGCGCCATCGGTTGCCGGCATATCCTTCGATATATCCGCGCCGGGAACGTCGCCGACAGCACAAGCGGCATCTGCCGAACTCCGTCGCGGGTTGGCCGGGCTGAGCGGCATGGCTGCAGGAGGCGGAAACGGCCGGAGCGTTTTGCTGGCGACGCCGAAGGATTCACCTGCCGTCGCGGCGCTTCATCTACCGCTCGGCCCGCTAGGACACGAAGGCTATCTGATCCGAACCGTCTCAATTTCCGGCAGACCGACTGTCGTGATCGCCGCGAACGACGATGTCGGCCTTCTTTACGGCACCTTCCGCCTGCTGGAGCTGGCGCAGACCGGCGGCTCGCTCGAGAAGATCGATTTGCAATCCGCCCCCAAGATCGCGCTTCGCGTGCTCAACCACTGGGACAATCTGGAGGGCACGGTCGAGCGCGGATATGCCGGGCAATCCATCTGGGATTGGTGGACTTTGCCCGACTGGAAAGGGCCGCGCTACACCGATTATGCCCGCGCCAACGCCTCGATCGGCATCAACGGCACCGTCCTCAACAATGTGAACGCCAAGGCCGACAGCCTGACTGCGCCGTATATCGCTAAGGCTGCCGCGCTGGCCGACGTGTTTCGCCCCTACGGCATCAAGGTCTATCTTTCGGCGCGGTTCTCCGCCCCGATCGAAATCGGTGGCCTGACCACGGCAGACCCGCTCGATCCGGCAGTCGCTGCCTGGTGGAAGGTCAAGACGGACGAAATCTACAAGGCCATACCGGATTTCGGCGGCTTTCTCGTCAAGGCGAACTCGGAGGGTCAGCCCGGTCCGCAGGATTACAAGCGCACACACGCCGACGGTGCGAACATGCTGGCGGCGGCGGTGAAGCCGCATGGCGGGATCGTGATGTGGCGCGCGTTCGTCTACGCCCATGACAATCCTGACGATCGCGCCAAGCAGGCCTACACCGATTTCCACCCCCTGGACGGCAAGTTCGCGGACAATGTTCTGGTGCAGGTGAAGAACGGCGCCATCGATTTTCAGCCACGAGAGCCGTTCCATCCGCTGTTCGGAGCGATGCCGAAGACGCCACTGATGGCGGAATTCCAGATCACGAAGGAATATCTCGGGCAGGCAACGCACCTCGCCTATCTCGGCCCGCTCTTTCAGGAGGTGCTGCAAAGCGACACCTACGCGCGCGGCAAGGGATCGACTGTCGCGAAGATCGTGGATGGCCGCCTCGATCGTCATGCACTGACCGGTATCGCCGGCGTGGCCGATATCGGCGTCGATCGTACATGGAGCGGTTCTGTGTTCAACCAGGCCAACTGGTATGCCTTCGGTCGCTTCGCCTGGGATCCCGAGGCTGATGCCGGGGCCGTTGCAAAGGATTGGGCGGCGATGACGTTCACGCCCGATCCCCGCGCCGTCACCCCGATCGTATCGATGATGATGGGATCGCGCGAAGCGGTAGTGAATTACATGACGCCGCTCGGCCTCGCCCACATCATGGCAACCGGCCACCATTACGGCCCAGGGCCCTGGATTTCCGAACTCGCACGTCCCGAATGGAACCCGGTTTATTATCACAAGGCCGATGCGCGCGGGATCGGCTTCGATCGCACCCGCACGGGCAGCGATGCCGTCGCTCAATATGCGCCGCCGATCGCGCGTCTCTTCGCCGATCGCCGGACCGTGCCGGAGCAAGACCTGCTCTGGTTTCATCACGTCGGCTGGGACGAGCGCCTGCGCGCCGGCGACACTCTCTGGAACAGCCTGGTCACGCATTATGACGCCGGCGTTGCCGCCGTCTCAGCGATGGATCGCGATTGGGCCGCCATGAAGCCCTATGTCGATGACGAGCGGTTCACGCATGTCGCGAGCTTCCTCGCTATCCAGAAGCGGGAAGCAAAATGGTGGCGGGACGCCTGCATCGCCTATTTCCAGTCAATCTCAGGGCGCCCTCTTCCTGCCGGATCGCCCGCGCCCGATCACCCGCTCGATTGGTACAAGGCTCAGCAGTTTACTTACGCGCCGGGGCATCACTGATCAGTGGAGCTTCAGCTTCGGCCTGACGACACGATTGACGTGACCGATCGCGATCATCGCAACGCCTTTCAGCCACCCGTGGATCGCGATCAGGTGCATACGATAGAGCGATAAATAGATGATCCGGGCAATTCGCCCCTCCACGGCCATACGGCCGCCGACCAGATTGCCCATCAGCGTGCCCACCGTCGAGAAGCGGCTGAGCGAGACCAGCGATCCGTGATCCTTGTAGACGAAGGGTCGCGGCTTCGATCCGGTCATGACCTTGCCCAGATTGCGGAAGCAGGCATCAGCCATCTGGTGCGCGGCCTGCGCGCGCGGTGGGACCGGGCGTTCCTGGCCCGGTAGGCGGCAGAAAGCACAGTCCCCTATCGCAAACACCCGCTCGTCGCTCCGGCTTTGAAGCGTCGGCTGCACGACGACCTGCCCACCAGGAGCAAGCTCCAGCCCATCGAGCCCATCCCGAATGGGGTTGGCCTTCACGCCGGCCGCCCACACCTGCAAGTCCGCTTCGATGAACTCGCCTTTGCGGGTCCGCATCCCGTCGATCGTCGATTCCACGATCGATGTATCGGTGCGAACCACGACACCGAGCGCTTCAAGCTCCGTGCGGGCGGCGTCCGCCAGCCGCTCGGGCAGATGCGGCAGGATGCGCGGCCCGGCCTCGATCAGGGAGACATCCAGCCTGCTACGGTCGAAAACCTCCAGACCATAAAAGCTCAGCGCATCGGCGGCGTTATACAATTCGGCTGCGAGTTCGACGCCCGTGGCCCCTCCGCCGACGATCGATACGTGCACGCGCGCGTCGCACGCCGGATCGGCCGACATCGCCCGCGAAACCCTGAGGCAATGATCCAGCAAATTGTCCCGGAAGCTGTCGGCCTGCGACCTATTGTCCAGCACGAAGCAGTTTTCAGCGACACCGGGAGTCCCGAAGTCGTTCGTGATCGATCCGAAGGCCAGCACCAGATAATCGTAGCGGACGACGTGCGGCGCCACCACCTGGCGCCCCCTCTGATCGTTCAGCGCCGCGAGCCTGATCTGCCGTGTGCCGCGATCTATTCCGGCAAGAGTGCCATACACGTAGCGATAGTTCCACCGATGACAGTGACTACGATATCCGACTTCATCCATATTCGCGTCGAGCGATCCCGTAGCCACCTCATGAAGAAGCGGCTTCCAGATATGGGTCCGGTCGCAATCCACGAGGATGATGTCGTGCCGCTCACGGCCATATTTGCGGCCCAGCTTCGTCGCCAGTTCCAGTCCCGAAGCCCCACCGCCGACGATCACGATCTGCGTCTTCAAGTTCATGGATGTCATCCCTCGGCATCCTCGCTGCGGCAAGCTTGATCATCGTAGAGGAACGCTCACCGAACGCCATATCGATACGCTAGCCGAACCTCGCCCCGGCAGGCCGTCCGTCTGTCGCTGCGGCAAACGTCACATCCAGGCGCCCAACTGCCAAGGCACGAACTCGAAATCCCCAATACCCAGCTGTTCCGACTTTGTCGGCCGACCGGAAGCGGTCTCCAGCATCGTCTGGAAGATCATCGCTCCGACATCGGCGATCGACGTTCCTTCCAATATGGGCGAGCAATCGATGTCGATGTCGTCCGCCATGGATCGCGCGAGTGCCGCATTGGACGCAAGCTTCAAACAAGGCGTGGGCTGCGCGCCGAAAACCGAGCCGCGGCCAGTCGTGAAGGCCAGCAGATTGGCACCGGACGCGATCTGCCCGGTTGCCGAACAAGGATCGTACCCGGGCGAATCCATGAACACGAGCCCGCGCGTGCGATAAGGCTCACCATAGAGAAGGACATCGCTAAGCGGCGCCGATCCTGCCTTGGCGACAGCGCCGAGCGACTTTTCATAGATGGTGGTCAGCCCACCCGCCTTGTTGCCCGGCGAGGGATTGTTATCCAGGCTGGCGCCATTGCGCGCCGCATAGTCTTCCCACCACTGGATCCGCGCCTCCAATGCCGACGCGATCTCGGGCGTCTCCGCACGGCTCAGCAGAAGTTGCTCGGCACCATAGATTTCCGGCGTCTCGGAAAGGAACGCCGTTCCACCAGCGGCAACCAGCAAATCCGTCGCCGCTCCCAGCGCCGGATTGGCGGTTACGCCCGACCAGCCGTCCGATCCGCCGCACTGAAGACCTAGCACGAGATCCGCGGCGGGCCGCGTCGTGCGGCGATCGGCGGCCGCTTCCTCGATCAGTTCCGAAACGATGCTGGATCCCCGGCTGATGGCCTCGGCCGTACCGCCCGCATCCTGAATCGTGAGTGTGCGCAGACGCGGACCGGACGACAAATTCTGCCGCGCCATCATCTCATCGATCTGGGCGACCTCGCAGCCGAGGCCGATCAGCAGGACGCCGCCGAAATTGGGATTTCGCGCATAACCGGCGATCGTACGCTCGAGGATATCGAACCCTTCGCCCACCCGAGACATGCCGCATCCGCTGGAATGGGTGAACGGCGCGACGGTATCGATCGCGGCCGGGAGGTTCTCTTCAAACTGACGGGCGATCCGCCGCACGACCGTCGCAGAGCAGTTCACACTGGCGATGATTCCGATGGCATTCCGCGTGCCGACGCGCCCATCGGTGCGCAGATAACCCTCGAACGTCGCATTTGCTGGCGGACTGACCAGCGGTCGCAAATCTCTGCTGGCCGCTGCAGCGCCCCTCTTTTCGGACACGGCAAGATTGTGACTGTGAACATGATCGCCACCGGCAATATCGGCAGTCGCAATCCCGATCGGATAGCCATATTTGCGAACAATCGCGCCGGCCCGGATCGGGTGTAGTGCCATCTTGTGGCCACTCGGCATGGATTGCCGTGCAACGATACCCAGCACCTGATCGCCCGCCGTAACCGGATCGATCAGGATGGCGACATCATCGTCTTCCGCCAAACGTAGAGCACGCACAGTCAACTCTCCAATCCGTAGCGCATTGCGAGCGCGCGCAGCTGGGGCATCGGCAGCACGTGGGCACTCTCGTCCGCCCATGCAACGAAGCCACCGATGCGCTTCTTCACTTTCGCTTCGTGGCCGCCGAAGATGTCCGCCAGACGATGTTCCAGAAACGGATTGGCAAATCGATCGAGGGTCGTCTCCACATAGTCCCGTGCAGCTTCGCCCAATCCGTGTTCCTCAAAGACGGGAACTACCTCTTCCGCGTAAAGCCGCCGAAGGTCTCCCAGGCTGGCTTGGTCGGACATTACGTCCTTCACCGTAACGCCGGGCACCGCGCCGGCATCATGCCATCGCTCTGCCATCCAGCTATGGCCGAGATTGAGGATGTGCAGCTTCAAACGTTCGTAGCGGGCCAGGTCGTCGGTGACGATGATCGCAGGATGGGTGAAAGGCAGGTCCAACCCTTCGCCTCCTTCGATTGCCCAGAGAGCGTAAGGCTCTGCTACAGCCCCCGCAGGCTCGAGCGGCTCGCTGACGATGCGATCGACCAGCGTATTGACCCAGGTGCACGCGGAACCCAGCCAATCCAGAAACTGCGCCTCCAGCCCGAGCGTGGTGGCAAGATCGATGACATGCCCGCGCAAGGTCGCTCCATTCGAAGCCGCCAGTTCGCACGGCAGGAACGTAACCCCCGGCTTGCCGGCCTGCCAGCGAAGGTGCAGCAATGCCACGATGATCCCACAGAAGCTGCGCGGCGCCTTGTCAGCAACACGGGGTACGCGGTCTTCTGCAGGAATGTAGAAGCCATTGTCACCGCTGTTCGAGACGACATGGGTCACGCGATCGACGAACAGCGTACGTAAGGCATCCCAATCACGCGCCGCCGCGAAGCCATGCCGGACGCTCCGAACCACGATCCGCCGCTCGATCGCCTGCCCCGCCTCCAGCCCCTTGAGCACGACCGGAAAACCACTTTCGTCGTTAAACGCGGCCAATCGCTTCGCGCGCACCGGATCGTCGCTGACCTGCACGATCGCGATATCGGCAACCGTTTGGCCGGCGAGGCGTGCCTCCCATGCAAACAGATCCACATGCGCCTGCAGGAACCGGCTTGTTCCGAACTGGAGGATCATCGCGTAATATCCAGTGCATAGGCCCGCACGGCATTCCCGCCGAAGATGTCGCTGGCAGCATCCGGCCAATGGCGACCAACGAAATCCGCGACCAAATCGGCTACCTGGGCATAGGATGCGGCAAGCAGGCAAACCGGCCAATCGGATCCCCAGATCAATCGATCCGGGCCGAACAGCTCCACTAGGTAGCTCAGGTAACGTTCGATATCGTAGGGGCGCCAATCCTTGTGATCGGCTTCCGTCACGAGGCCCGATACCTTGCACCAAAGGTGGGGATATTGGGCCATTCGCGCGAGATGGTCGGCCCAAGGCTGCCACTCGCCCGCCGCGATATTCGGCTTGGCGGCATGATCCAGCACGAAACGCCCCTCGCCGACGCGATCGATAAAGCGCGGAACCGTAGGCATCTGTGCATGACTGATCAGGAGATCATAGGTCAGGCCACGTTGCGCGACGGCGCGAACGCCAGCGACGAAGCTGTCACCGATCAGGAAATCCGGGTCCGCCTCGTCCTGGGCAACATGCCTGTACCCCATGAGCGACGGGTTTGTGTCCGCCTCGAGCAGCACATCGATGTCGGGCGCACGTAGATCGACCCAGCCGACTACGCCGATGATCGCCGGATTGGACTGCGCCGCCTCCAGCAGAAAGCGTGTCTCGTCCGGGTTCTGCCGCGCCTGCACCGCTATGGTCGCATCGATCCCGGCCGATGCTAGCTCAGGTGCAAGACGGTCGACCAGAAAGTCTTTTGCGATCGGCGAGCCGGGCTCGATCCATCCGAACGCTTCAGGCTCATACCGCCAAAGATGGTGGTGAGCATCGATCCGCATGAAAGCCGCCCTTTAGTCTCATCCTTGAGACGTCCGTTGCACGTATGAGAACGACGGTCTAGTGAGCTTTTGATCCAGACGTAGAAAGAGTCTCAATGAAAGCCGTCGTTTGTTGCGAGCCGTATAGCCTGGCAATCGAGGAGCGGCCGGAGCCGGAAGCGCGGGCGGGCGAGCTGATCGTGCGGATCCGCCGGATCGGACTCTGCGGGACAGATTACCATATCTTTGCCGGCCGCCATCCCTTCCTGGCCTACCCGCGCGTGATGGGTCACGAACTCTCCGGGGAGGTGCAGGTCGCACCGCCGGGGTCGCAGTTCCGGGTTGGCCAGGTCGTCGCGATCAATCCGTATCTGCCGTGCGGCACGTGCATCGCCTGCCGCAAAGGCAAACCCAACGCTTGCATGCAGATCCGCGTTCTGGGCGTTCACGCCGATGGTGGCATGGCCGAATTGCTGGCCGTGCCCGAGGCAGCGGTTCTGGATGCCGAGGGTCTGACGCTGGATCAGGCTGCGATGATGGAATTTCTGGCGATCGGTGCCCATGCGGTTTCACGCGCGCAAATCACGGCCGACGATCGGGTGCTTATCGTCGGTGCAGGCCCGATCGGTATTGCCGCCGGCTTGTTCGCGCGCTCGAACGGCGCGCGCGTCACGCTTGCCGATACGCGGCTGGCGAGGCTGACGTATGCGGCGGACAAGCTGGGCTTCGATGACGTTGTCGAGGCCGGAAGCGATCTTCCGGCCGATCTTGCCGAACGAACCGATGGGGAGATGTTCGATGCGGTATTCGACGCGACGGGATCGCTTGCTGCAATGGCGCAAAGCCTGAACTACGTCGCGCATGGCGGGAAGCTCATATTGGTCGGCGTGGCGCCGGGCGATCTCGTCTTCGCGGACCCTGAATTCCACAAGCGCGAGGCGACATTGATCGCGAGCCGCAACGCTTTGGCGGCCGATTTCGCGCGGGTGAAGCAGGCGATCCTGGCAGGCGAAATCCCGACCGACGCCCTCCACACGCACAGCTTCGCGGCCGAGGATATGCCGAAGCGGCTCCCGGAGCTGATCGCCGAAGCCGATCACGTGGTGAAAGCGATCGCCAGCTTTTGAGGTCGCCGCTGATGAACCGCCCCGCCCTTCTCGATCGCCTCTCGGCAAGTGGACCGTTCGGCTTCGGCGCCTCGACGCTCGGCAATCTTTACCGCCGGGTCGAAGATGTTCATGCCCGCGCAACCGTGGATGCGGCGTGGGCGGCAGGCGTGCGCTATTTCGATACCGCACCCTTCTATGGCTTCGGCCTCAGCGAGCGCCGCTTGGGTGACGCGCTTCGGGAGCGGCCCCGCGACGAGTTCATCTTGTCGACCAAGGTCGGACGCCTTCTGCTTCCCTGCCGGGCGGCGGACGACAGGTTCGGTTTCTTCTCGCCAATGCCGTTCAATCCGGTGTTTGATTACAGCTACGATGGCGTGATGCGCTCGGTCGAGGCCAGTCTGCACCGGCTGGGCCTTGCCCAGATAGACATTCTCCTCATGCACGATCTCGGGCGGCTGACGCACGGAGACGATCATTCCCGCACGTTCGCGCAAGCCGTGGACGGCGGGTTTCGGGCCATGACCGAATTGCGCGACGCCGGGATCGTCTCCGCCATCGGGCTTGGGGTCAATGAAGTCGAGATTTGCGAAGCTAGCCTCGATCGTGTCGATCTCGATGTGCTGATGATCGCCGGCCGGTACACACTGCTCGATCAAGATGCGGCCCCCTTCCTTGCGGAATGCCGGGCGCGGAACATCGGCGTGATCGGTGCCGGCGTGTTCAAGTCCGGCATTCTGGCCACCGGCACGCGGGGCGGCCCCGCACACTATGATTATGAACCGGCGCCCGAAGCGATCGTGCAGCGCGTGGCGGCGATCGAACGCTGCTGCGATCGGTTCGGCGTGCCGCTGGCCGCAGCCGCGCTGCAATTCGTCAAGGCGAACCCTGCCGTGACCAATATTGTCGTCGGAACCGGCAACCCGGCACGCATCCATGAAACGGCGGTGCTTGCCGGCCTTGCCATACCCGAAGCATTTTGGGCCAGCCTTTCCGCCGAAGGCTTGATCAGCGAAGAAAGTATCGCGGCGATCGGCTGACGGTGCGGTACATAAAAACATAAGCAGGAGCAGGACTGAATATGGCGCGAGAGATGTCTGACCGGCCGGCCGAAACCGGCCATCATTTCATAACGCCATCCTATCGGTTCGGCTTCTATCTCATCGTCAGCCTGTTTTTCCTTTGGGCTCTGGCAAACAACTTCAATGATATTCTGATACGGCAATTCCAGAAGTCTCTTGGCCTGGATCGGGCGCAAGCGGGCTTCATCCAATTCGTATTCTATATCGGCTATTTCGTCGTGGCCTTGCCTGCCGGTTTGCTCATGCGCCGCTTCGGCTACAAGGCAGGTGTACTGACCGGGCTGCTCCTCTATGCCACTGGTGCGCTAATGTTCCTGCCCGCCTCGCTGATGCTCAGCTTCGGCATGTTCCTCTTCGCATTGTTCATGATCGCGGCGGGCGCGGCGTGTCTGGAGACGACGGCCAACGCCTACACGAGTTACTTCGGCAGTCCGGGCGGAGCCGTACGACGGCTCAACCTCGCCCAGGCTTTTAATGGGTTGGGCGCCTGCCTGGCGCCGACGTTGGGTGGCCTGCTGATCTTCTCGGGGGTCGAGCACTCGACTGCGACGATCGATGCAATGGATGCCTCATCGCTCGCCGCATATCGCGCGAGCGAAGCGACAACCGTGCAACTGCCCTACGCATTGCTCGCTCTGGCCGCTCTCGTCGTCGCGGGTGCCGTCGCCTTCACCCGCCTTCCCGTCGTCGAAGCAGATGAGGACGCCACGCTGCGAGACCAGTTCCAGAGGCTTCTCCGCCACCGACCCCTGGTCGGCGCAGTCATCGCGCAATTCTTCTACGTGGGCGCGCAAGTCGGGATCTGGAGTTATTTCATCGATTTCGTGAAGGATGTGACGCCTTCCGTCAGCGAAAAGAATGCCGCGTTCCTGCTCTCCGCCAGTCTCATTCTCTTCATGATCGGGCGCTTCAGTGGCGCGGCGATCATGACGCGCATCCGCCCATCCAGACTGTTGTTCGGCTATGCCTTGGCAAACGTCGTCCTGTGCGGGGTTGCCGCATTCGCCTCTCCCTGGATAGCAGTCGGGGCGTTGGCGCTCTCAAGCTTCTTCATGTCGATCATGTTCCCGACGATCTTCGCGCTTGGGATCGAAGGCGTCGGACCCGCGAAGCCACTGGGCTCATCCTGCATCATCATGGCGATCATCGGCGGCGCGATCTTCCCGCCGATCATGGGCTTCATCGCGGTGAAAGCCGGCGCCGTGCCGATCGCGATGCTCCTGCCGCTCATGTGCTTTATCGTAATTGCGGCCTATGCACATCGCGCAAGCATCAAGCGCGATGTCGTCCCGCCGGCCGCAACCGCTCACGCATTCCGGTAGCCCAGCGCATCGGAAATACGCGCCACGGCCGCTTCCGACAAATCCCGCGCCGCATTGGCGTCCACCTTCTGCGAACCGTCGATCAACTGCAGGAAGGGGATCGTCAGCGCGGCGACGACATGGCCATCCAAGCCCTTCACGGGGAAGCTGATGTCGGTCACGCCATGCATTATCGGGCTCTTCCGGCTATCAAAGCCGCGCTCTCTTATAATATCGAGACGGCTGGCCAACGCCGCTTCGTCGATTGAAAAGGATTGCTCTTCTGCCGCCGCAGACATGATCTGCGCGGCACTTTGCTTATCCGAGAAGGCCAGGATCACCTGGCCCGAGCAGCTCGCCAGAATATAGATGCTGGCGCCGACGCGAAGGGAAAGCCGCGCACGCGTGGCTGCTGTTCGCAAGCGACGACCAGTCCGTGCCCGCCACTGGGTACGACAAGATGGCAGGATTGGCCGGCCGCAAGCGCCAGCCCCTTCATTACCGACAGTGCGGCCCGCACCAGATGCTGCGCCGGTGTGGCACGCATGGCCACGTCGAGCAGCTTATAGGCAGCCGTGTAGCGATCGGTGGTGAGCGACTTCCGCAAATATCCCAGCCGCTCCGTGACGATGACGATCCGAAACAACTCGCCGACCGTGCGACCGAGTTGCGTCAACATTTCGCTGATCAGCAGGCCGTCCGGATGATCAGCCATAAGCTCGATGATCTCGAAGCCCTTTTCCAGCGCCTGCCGCAGAGGTGCCTTTGACATCTCTGCGTTCCACGAACTTGGCTCTTCTCTTTCGCTACCCCTCCGTATGGCGGTTCCTGCCAGCCGCATAGCGCTCCGCGGTTCCACAGTTGAGACGGAGTTTTCAGGCACGAAAAGCGGTGGCCGTCCGCGCCTTGATTGATTACACCGTGGCCCGACGAAACGAAGGGGATCGCGCATGTTCGGTATTGGGAGGCGGACCTTCGCCGCTGTGGCGCTGATCGTCGCCGCGCCATTTGCGGTTCAGGCTGCGACACCGGCTCCGTTCAGCGTGATGTCGCCTAACGAGCACAACCGCATCGACGTCGCGATCACCGACGGCAAGCTGCAATTCGTCGTCGCCAGAAACGGCAAGGAGGTACTCGCGCCCTCTCCAGTCGGCCTGTTCACCGATCAGGGGCCGATCGGCGGTCAGGATGTCGAGGTTCTTGGGCAGGAGCGTGCTTCCGTCGATACCATATATCGGCCGGTAATGGGCAAAGCATCGCAGGTGCCGGATCGCTATAACGAACTTATCCTGCATCTGACGCGGAAGCGCGATGGCTTGCGCTTCGATCTGCACGCCCGCGCCTATCCGGAAGGCGTGGCATTTCGGTTCGCCATACCTCGGCAAGAGCGCGTGAAGTCTCTCGATGTCTATTGGGAGACGACCGGCTTCTACTTCCCCGCCGATTACGATTGCTGGGGAGCCAATGCCGGCATTCACGTGAACAGCCACGAATTCGAGTTCGACCCTATCAAGGCGTCGAAGATGCGGAACTTCCACCTCTATGACGCTCCATTGCTCTGCGGGACCGGAGAAGGCGCGACGTTCGCGCTCGCGGAGGCCGACAAGCGCGATTATGCAGGCGGCTACTTCCGCCGCCGTGGTGACGGCGGCCTCGGTGTCAACATCAGCCTGACCACGCGGCCCGACAATCCGCAGGATACCGCCGCCTTCAAGACGGCGGTGCACGCCTCGCTGACCGAAGAGCCGTTCGTAACCGCTTGGCGTGTCGTGATGTTGGCCGACACGCCGGGCGACCTTATCCCGTCGAACCTGATCCTACTGCTCGCCCAGCCCTCGAAAATCACGGATACGAGCTGGATCAAGCCAGGCAAATCCGCCTGGGATTGGTGGAACGGCTGGGCCGTCGATGTGCCGAAGGCGGGCGTGAACACCGCCACCTATCAGGCCTATATCGATTTCGCGCAGAAGATGCGGCTGGATTACATTCTGATCGATGAAGGCTGGTACAAAGGCAGCTCGGAAGGGCCGCGCCCTGCGGACGTGACCGTCCCCGTCCCTGCCATGAACATGCCCGCGATCGTCAAATATGCCGGCGATCGCCAGATCGGCGTCTGGGTGTGGCTGCAATGGAAGCAGCTGGAGCGCCAAATGGACGACGCGCTCGCGCTTTACGAAGCGTGGGGCATCAAGGGCATCAAGGTCGATTTCATGGACCGCAACGATCAGGAGATGGTAGCCTTCTACCACCGGCTGCTTTCCAAGGCGGCCGAGCATCACCTGATGGTGGATCTCCACGGCGCCTATCCGCCTGACGGCCTCAACCGGACATGGCCCAACTTCGTCACGCAGGAAGGCGTATTAGGCGCCGAATACAACAAGTTCGGCACGCGGATCACGGCCACGCACAACGTAACGCTTCCCTTCACGCGCATGTTGCTGGGCCCGATGGATTATACACCGGGCGGTTTCCGCGCCGTCCCTCCGTCGGAGTTTGCCCGCAGCGTCCGCTCCCTCCGTCCGTACGTCCAGACGACACGCGGTCAGGCGCTGGCGATGTATGTCGTCTACGATAGCCCGCTGGTTATGCTGGCGGACAGCCCGGATTCTTACATCACACCCGCCGGAACCCTCAGCGAGGGCGCCGATTTTTTGCGGGATGTTCCGGCAGACTGGGATGAAACCCGCTTCCTCACCGGCGTGATTGGAGAATATATCGCTATCGCCCGCCGCAAGGGAGACACCTGGTACGTCGGCGCTATGACGAACGAGGCGAAGCGCAAGCTCAGCATACCCCTCTCCTTCCTCGGAAGCGGGCAAAGCGGCTGGCACGCGCGCATCTGGCAGGATGGTGAAAACATGAATAGCGTGCAGACCTCTACCGCCTCTGTCGGCCCGCGCGGCGCCTTGTCGCTCAGGCTGGCAGCTTCGGGCGGAGCTGTTGTCGTCCTGAAACCGGCGGGGACACATCCGCAGTAGTGTGACTCTCCGTGACTCTCTGCTTCCCGAAGCCTGCTTTCATCTCATCCGACTGCCGCGGAGGCGAACCTAAGAACAAGTCGTTGGCGGGATCGCCTCATGCCGCTACTCTAGCTTTCTGGCAGAAGACCGGGAGAGGAGACGCGACATGAGCGATTTCAGCAGGCGCGAGTTGATCGGGGCCGGCGCTGCCTTGGCAACGGCGGCGACCATATTGGGTAGTGAGGCCAGTGCGGCGGAGCCGGGCCGGAAGCTCGGCTATGCGATGGTCGGCCTCGGCTATTACGCTGTTAATGTCATCATGCCCCAGTTCAAGAATTGCGAGCATAGCCGGCTGGTGGCGGTGGTGAGCGGGGATCCCGCGAAGGCGAAGCGCATCGCGGCGGAATATGGCCTGCCCGCGCAAAACATCTATGATTACAAGAATTATGAGAGCATCCGCGACAATCCGGATATCGATATCGTGTACGTCTGCCTGCCCAATTCCATGCATGCCGAATATACGATCCGGGGCGCGCGGGCCGGCAAACACGTGATGTGCGAAAAGCCGATGGCGATCTCGTCCGCCGAATGCCAATCGATGATTGCCGCCTGCAAGGCTGCGGGCAAGAAGCTGATGATCGGCTACAGATCGCATTTCGAGGCGACCAATCTGGAGGCGCGGCGGCTGGCCAGAGCCGGCACGATCGGCAAGGCGCGTTACTTCCGCTCCGAACATGGATTCGTCCAGAACGATCCCAGCAAATGGCGCCTGAAGAAGGCGCTGTCAGGCGGCGGATCGCTGATGGACATCGGCATCTACGCCCTTCAGGCCGCGCGCTACATTACGGCTGAGGAGCCCGTCGCCGTCTATGCTCACGAAAGCACGGACAAGACCGATCCGCGCTTCACCGAGGTTGAGGACATGATCGAATTCGAGCTGGAATTCCCTTCCGGCGTGATCGGATCCTGCATGTCCATGTATAGTGCGAACCGGAACCAGTATCTGTTGATGGGCAATAAGGGACGCATCGAACTGGAGCCTGCCACACGGTACACGGGCAATCGCCTTTGGGTCGGTGAAGATGGCCGCGTCAAGGAAGTGACCGTCAATCAGCAGCCGAACGCCACCCAGTTTGTCGGTCAGCTGGATCACTTCTCGCAATGCATCACGCAGAACCGCGAGCCGATCGTTGGTGGCGAGGAAGGACTGCGCGATTTGCGGATCGTTGAAGCCATTTACCGTTCGGCGCGCGAACGGCGGAGGATCGAACTTTGACCGTCAGCCTTAATCGTCGCTCGTTCATCGCGGCGGGCGGGGCGCTGGTCGCCATGCCGCTCCTCGCCGCCCCTCAACCGCCCCGGCTCCGCAGGCTTTCTCCCAAGCTCGATCGGATCGTCGCCGGTGACGTCACGATCGAAACGATCGCCACCGGGATCGCTTGGGCGGAAGGGCCGGTCTGGATCCGGGACAGCGGCTATCTCCTGTTCTCCGATCCCCCGGCCAACGTCATGCGGCGCTGGAGCCGGCAGGACGGCCTCTCCCGCTTTCTGGAGCCTTCCGGCGTGGCAGGGCTCGATCCGAAGCTGGTGCGGGAGGCAGGGTCCAACGGCCTTGGTGTCGACCATCAGGGCGGGCTGTTGATCGCCAATAGCGGCGGACGGTCGATCGATCGGCTGGATCTGCGCACCAAGCAGCGAACCGTGCTGGTCGATCGCTACAACGGCAAGCGGTTCAGCAGTTGCAACGATCTTACCGTCAGCCGCAACGGTGCGATCTATTTCACGGATCCGCCCTACGGCTTCAGCCAGGGTGATGCATCGCCTCTCAAGGAGGCGACGCAGAATGGCGTGTATCGCTGGTCGCCGAAAGAAGGGACGGCCCTGATTACCGGCATCTTGAAGCGCCCCAACGGGATAGCCTTGTCACCTGATGAGAAGCGCTTGTTGGTGTCCAGCTCTGACGAAACAGATCGCCGGATCATCGTCATCGATCTTGGCCCCAACGGGCTTCCGAAGGGCGAACCGAAGACCTTCCTGGAGGCATCGTCGCTGCCGCCGGGACCCGGCAACCCGGATGGAATGAAGATCGCCCCCGATGGCACGATGTTCTGCACGGGACCGGGCGGCTTATGGATCCTTGCCCCCGATGGCGAAAGGTTGGGCTTGGTCGAACAAGGCGCATCCATCGCCAATTGCTGCTTCGGCGAGGACGGGAAAACATTGTTCATGACCGGCGCCGATCGCGTCCTGCGTATGCCGGTCAAGATCAACGGCTTCCGAACCTAGGGTATCGAGCCGTGCCAAAGCAATTGGCACGGCGCCCATTCCGAGGGTCAGGCCGACCTCGCCTGAAACGGCGCCCTGGGTAAGCGCGGCCGCGCGCCCTTCGCTCAAGGGGTCTTGAAGCGTGGCGAAGAAGAAGCGTTACCTCACGGCGACGATGTCCGATGGCTATGTGAAGACGATCGGCCCCACCGCCGCGCCCTTCACCCATTATTGGCGCATCGTCGCCCGGCTTTCCGGCGGTGGCACGGAGGTCTTCTGGGGACATACGAATTCGCGGCAGGAGGCAGCCGGCAAAAGGAAAGCGACCGAAGACGCCGCCAGACAACGCGGCTGGTACAGCTTCGACTTTGAGATCGTCGAACTTACAGAAACGTCCGCCTGAACGGCTGCATACGACAAGTGAAGCAGAGCTTCAGACGCTTGTGTACCGCCTTGCCTTAGTTCATCGATGCGGCACCGCTCCAGGAGCGGTCGGCTGGCCGCGCGGTAGAATGACTATCGGGCGCTTTCGAACAACTACCGATATACAGCTTCACTTTGTTCGCACTCGCACCGCTGTCGCTCGCGGGGTTCATCCTTCCTCCGTTCGGATCGCCACGCCGCCGGTAACGAGCGGTTGAGCGAAGCAATGCGTTGACCAATTTGGTCGCAAAGCAGCAGCACTACTCACTCTGCGCCTCGTCCCGGTTCTGCCCGGTCACGCGCCCGCCCGATTAACCTCCGACGCCACCGCTTTGAGCATCGCGACGAACCCCGCGAGCGCTTCGGGATCAACGTCTCTCATCGTCTCGGCGACAAGCTCCTCCTCGCACGTGCACGCGTCGATCAGTTTGCGCCGGCCTTCCCCGGACAAGGTCAGTGCAAGCTGGTTTCGACCAGATTGTACGTGCCGCAGGATATAACCTCGCTCTTCAAGGATCGTCGCCAGGGCCATCCCGGATGCCCGATTTATCCGCAGCGCGCGGGCCAGTGCGCTCTGGCTAATCTTCGGATGCTCCGAGATAATCGCCAGAGCGATGACCCAGTTCGGTTTGAGGCCGATCGGACGGAGCCGTTCGGCGTAGAGTGCCAGAAATGCCGAGCCCGCGAACGTCAGCCAAACACCGGGCCGCTCACGGAAAAGCGTGATAGCCTCCGCATCCGGGATACGTGCGTTACTGTCGTCAATCGATTTCACTTCCCACCACCTAGCAGCCTGCGTATGTATGTAGAACATACACTGGCAGGGGAGGAGCGACGCATGTTCCTTAGGAACAGCTGGTACGTGTTCGGGTGGGCGCACGATCTGGAGCAGGCCGCGGGTCCGCTCGGACGTATCATCATCGGCGAGCCAGTCGTGTTGTGGCGCGACGGGGGCGGATGCCTGCGTGGCATGGAGGATCGTTGTCCGCATCGTCACGCGCCGCTTTCGCTCGGGCGGGTCGAAGGCGCGACGCTGCGGTGTATGTATCACGGCATGACCTTCGATACGGACGGTCATTGCGTCGGCGTGCCGCTGATGGAGCGCCCGCCCGCCGCAAAATTGCGCGTTTATCCCGCCGTGGAAAAGAATGACTGGCTCTGGGTGTGGATGGGCGATCCAGATGCTGCCGACGAAACTTTCATCCCGGATGCGTTCGGCGTCACCGATCCGTCGCAACCGATGCGATCCCACAGCATCGAATATGCGGCGCACTACCAGCTCATCCACGATAATTTATGCGATCTGTCGCACGTTGATTTCGTTCACAGCACCACCTTGCGGCCCGTGACGGGAGCCGACTGGTCGGCCACGGCCCCTCGGGTCCGTGTGCAGGACCGGGCGATTCATATCGATCGGTGGTTCGAGAGCGCGCAACGTCCTGACGATCCGAACGTGCGCGTCGATACCTGGTCATCCTACGATTTCGTCGTGCCCGGCATCTTCATCATGCGCAGCGCGCGCTATCCGGCGGGAACCGCCATCGCGTGCGGCGGACGAGAGCCCGCCGGTATCGAGCCGCTCTCCCGCAATATCGAGCAGCAGGCGGTAACGCCCATCTCGGCAAAGCGGACGGCCTACCATTATGCCACCGGTTTAATCGGCAACACGGCGGTCGCAATTGAAACGCTCGCTCAGCGGATGGGCGTGGTCATGGCAGCGTTCGAAGAGGATAGGTCGATCATCGAAGGCCAGCAGAGGATCTGGGATCTGACCGCTCCCGAGGCTCCCAAGATTTTCCTGCCACAAGATAAAGCGCCGTCATTGATGAGGCAATTGATGCGAAAATTGATCGCGCAGGAGGCCCAAAAAGACACACCACGCACGGAACTGGCACAGGAAGCTTGAAGAGGCGGGCTACCACCTTGCCCAAGCCGAAATAGGTTCATAAGATAACAATGTAGCGCGCGGACCTAAGCCGCTCGAAGCATACTGGGGGTAGGGCATTACCTTCCAAGAACAGCCAGATAACAAACTAAACAGGGGATGATGATGCGGTATATGGCAACGGTCGCGGTGCTGGCGTTGGTCGCCGGCACGGCCCATGCACAAGATGCGAGCAATCAGGGCGCCGATGCGGCCAACGGTAGTGGCGAAATTCTCGTCACCGCGCGGCGTGTCGCGGAAAATCTGCAAGACGTGCCAGTGGCGGTCACGGCCTTCGGCGGAGCCGCATTGGCCTCACGCGGCGTTGCAACGCTCGATCAGGTGGCAACCTTCACACCTAATATTCGCTTTGATGCAGCGGCAGCGCTTTCCGGTGCGAATTACAACCCCACCGTCTTCATCCGTGGCGTCGGCCAGAACGACTTCGCGATCTTCTCCGATCCCGGTGTCGGCGTCTATGTCGACGATGTCTATTATGCCCGCTCGATCGGCGGCGTTCTCGACGCGATCGATATCGAAAGCGTGCAGGTGTTGCGCGGGCCGCAGGGCACGTTGTTCGGCAAGAATACGATCGGCGGCGCCGTGCTTGTCACTACCGGCACCCCCGATCTCAATCGCTTCTCGGGTCGGGTCGATGGCACATACGGACGCTTCGATCGCATGGACGTGCGCGGCGTGGTCAACATCCCGCTCGCTACGGACAAGGCTGCCTTGCGCATCTCCGCCGCGACGATCAATCGTGACGGCTATGTGAAGAGGCTGATCGACGGATCGGACCAGGGCAATCGGAATTCGGATTCCGTTCGGGCCAAGCTGCGCCTGGCCCCCTCGGAGGCACTGACGATCGACGTCAGTGGCGATTACACGCGTGCCCGGGAGCATTCCGCCCCCTCGAAGCTGTTGGCGGTCGGCAATGCGCCGGGCATCACCGGCGTGCCGTTCCTGACGAACTACAACCTCTTCGTCGCGCCTTCGCGCGGCATAACCGCACCGAATGGGCGGCGAACGCTAAACCCCAGCTTCATCACGGACGATCCTTTCACCACTTACGCGACCGGCCAGAACCGCAACGATCTGGATCTGTGGGGCGTGCAAGGCATCGTGCGTTACGATTTGGGCGGCGCCGAATTGAAATCGATCAGTGCCTATCGCGATCTGAAAGCCGGCTTCAACCGTGACGGGGACAACACGCCGTTCACCTTCCGTGAAACAGCAAACGACGACAAGCAGTGGCAGTTCAGCCAGGAATTCCAGATCTCCGGCAAGGCGCTGGACGATAAGCTTGGCTACGTATTCGGTGCCTATTACCTCAAGGAACGGGCCTCAGACATCGCACGTGCGGATCTGGCTCTGGGCCTGCAAGCTCCAGCCGCACCGCCCCCCTTCACGCCTGCCGTCTTCATCCAGAACTACACACGCAATTCCTCGATCGCCGCCTATGGCCAGCTCACGTACCAGATCACCGACATCATCGGCGTCGAAGCCGGCGGCCGCTGGAGCAAGGACAAGAAGTGGTTCCATAACATAGACGTCTTGCAGCGTAGCGGCGTCAAATTCGTAGACGTTACCGTTTCCGATAGCTGGAGCGACTTCACTCCGCACTTCGGGATCAATATCAAGCCGAACAAAGACCTGCTGATCTACGGAAGCTTTTCGAAGGGATTCAAGCAGGGCGGCTTCAACGGTCGGCCGCTGGTCGGGCCGGAGGAAGTCACCGCCTATGCGCCTGAAACGCTCGATACCTATGAAGGCGGCATTAAGGCATCGCTGATCGATCGCTTGCTGACCGCGAACTTCGCGTACTTCCACAGCAACTACAAGAATATCCAGCTGACGGTGAACCAGACGCCGACCAATTTCGTCGCCAATGCCGCAGCCGGCAAGATCGACGGGTTCGAGCTGGAACTCGTCGCCCGCCCGGCAAACTGGTTCAATGCAAACATGTCGATCGGTTATCTCGACGCGCGTTATACGTCCGTGGGCGACGGACTCGGCCCGACGCAGATCCTGCCGATCACCGTCAGAAGTCATTTCGTGAAAGCGCCGAAGTGGACCGCAACGGCGGGCGCGGAGGTGCGGCACGAATTTAATGACAGCAGCAAACTGGCGCTACGCGGAGACGTCAGCCTGTATAGCAAAATCTATCACGATGTCGGGAACACGCCGATCATCACCGACGACGGCTATGCACTGGTCAATGCGCGCTTGAGCTACACGCTGGCCGGAGGAAATGTGGAAGTGGCGGTGTTCGGCACGAACCTCTTCAATTCGCTCTACATCGTCTCCGGCAACGCTTCGAGCGGGTTCGGTCTGGCCGAAGCCGCCTATGGCCGTCCGCGCGAATGGGGTGTCTCGGGAAGCTTCCGCTTCTAATCAGCCATCTAAACCGTTGCACGTCACGCCTTATCGGAGATGGCGTGCAACGGTCAGAGGGGCGAGGGACAATAGCGCTCGATAAAGGCCTGGTGCGTAGGCAGTGCGGCAACGGCCCGCGCAATGTTGCCGCTAAGGCTGTCGAGCGCATCCGCAAGGCGGGCCGGTTCCATCATCTGCGCGGCGCGATGGAATGTACGCGGCGCCACCCCTTGGCCCAGCATCACCTGAACCCAGCTATCGACGCGGAACAGCTCGTCCACCGCCTGGTAGGCCTGCCCGGTTTCCGCGAAGAGCGCGATACGCTCGGCCAGGCTGTCAGGCACATCGGCAGCGGCAAGATCGCGCCAGTAGGCGCTGTCGTCCCGATTGGTGAGCTTGTAGTGAAGCACGATGAAGTCCCGAATGCGGGCAAGCTCCGTATCGGCCTGCGCATTGTAGCGATCCGCAAGTGCAGGATCGCAACCGTCGAACGGAAATAGCTGCAGCAGCCGGGTGAGCCCGATCATCACGAGGTGAATGCTCGTCGATTCCAGCGGCTCCACGAAGCCGCTGGAGAGGCCGAACGCGATACAATTACGCAGCCATTGCCGCTTGCGCCGCCCGGTCTGGAAGCGGATCAATCGCGGTTCGATCAGCGTCTCGCCCGTGACGGCCGCCAACAAGCAGTCATGCGCCTCGTCGTCGCTTAGATGCGCGCAGGCATAGACAAGTCCGTTGCCCACCCGGTGCTGAAGCGGGATCTCCCAGCGCCATCCGGCCGAGTGGGCGATCGCGCGGGTGTAAGGGAGCGGTGGCGCGACGGCACGGGTCTGCAAGGCCAAGGCGCTATCATTGGGCAACCAGCGGCTCCAGTCTTCCCAGCCAGCCCCCAGCGCTTGTTCGATCAAAAGCCCCCGGAAGCCCGTGCAGTCGAGGAACAGGTCGCCTTCGATCCGCTCTCCGGATTGCAGCCGCAAAGCGGCGATGTCGCCATTGTCGGGACCCAGTTCCACGTCGGCGATCCGCCCCTCGATTCGGATCGCGCCCTGCGCCTCTGCATGGGTGCGCAGGAAGCGCGCATACCGGCCGGCATCCAGATGATAGGCATAGTTGAGCGTCGCGCCCCCACCTTCGTCCGTGGAAAAGCGCATCGCCTCGGCCGCTTTGAGTTCCAGGCAATAGTCGCCGAGTGGACCGCCGATCCCCTGATTGCGCGCCGCCAGCCAGAAATGCGAGAAGTGCGCCATCCATGTCGAGCGGCCGATCTCGCCGAAAGCATGAAAGTAACGCTCGCCGATCCGGCCCCAATCCTCGAAGCGGATCCCGAGCTTGAAGGTGGAACCCGTGGCCGCCACGAATGCGGCCTCATCGATCCCGGCCAAAGCGTGGAAGGAGCGCGCGGTCGGTATCGTACTCTCGCCAACACCGATCGTGCCGATCTCGTCCGATTCAATGAGCGTGATGTCGAGCATCTGCCCTAGCTGGCGCGCGAGAACAGTCGCGGCGAGCCACCCCGCCGTGCCGCCCCCGGCAATGACGACTCGCCTTACCCGCTGCTGCCCCGACATCGCCGCTTGTCTCCTGCTCTATCGGTTGAGGCGCTGAATCAGCTGCGCCCGCAGCCGCCGTGCCTCGATTCCCGCCACAGGCCCCAACGCGCCCCACGCATGATCAGGCAAGTGCGCGCGCGGACGCTCCCCCTCTCCAAACACGTAATAGTCGAACATCGCTCGCCACGCCTTCTTCTCCTGCTCCGGCCGATCGCGCAGGCTAAGCAGGGCATGAAGCAGCGTCGTCATCGGCTGATCGAGATCGGCAGGCGCACAATTCCACCAATAATTGACGAGCACGTTGAAGCCGTCCAGCGCCTCCACCTGATGCCACCAGAGCGCGGGGTAGATGAGCACGTCGCCCGGCCCAATCTCCGCGACGATCGCCGCATCCAGCGCATTGGCGGCGTCGGGATATCGATCGAGATCCGGCGCGCGCAGATCGACCATGCTCACCACCTGCCCTCCGGGCGTAGGCTCCAACGGGCCAGGATAGAGGTTTGCGATCTGATCGGGCGGAAACAGAGTGAAGCGGCGCCGGCCGGCCATGCAGACGGCAATGTTGTTGCTGACGTCCCAGTGCGCGGCGGCGGTGGTGCGGTTACCGATCCAGATGCTCGCAGTCGGGGGGTACGCCCCGAACATGGCTTCACCCAACGGCACATCATTCTGTGCACGGAAGCCGGGCAGATGAAGGTCCAGATCGGTGGAACCGATGTACAAAGCAGGCGCGGCCGGATCGTCGGAATGATCGAGGATCCGGCGGAGGAAACCGTCGAGCGGCACGCGCTCCGCGGCAAAGGCGAGGCCGGTCATCCCCTCATCGTAGAAGAAGCGGCCACCGCTCTCCGGCGGCGCCGTATAGCCGACCACCGGCCTGCCATTCCAATGCGCGAGAATGTGGTCGACCGCTTCGGCCGGCGAGCGCGACGCAGCCTGCACCAGTGGCCGATCGGCGAGCAAGCCTTTCAGGATGATCGGCCGATCTTCGGCAAGTAATGCCTCGAATGAGACCGCGCCCGGATCGATGCCCTCTCTGATCTCAGCGGCGCGCATATCGATCAGCCGAGCGCCGCCATCTTGCGCCCCACAAGCGCGGGCAACGTTCCGAGCGATGCAGCGACATGGAATGCGAGTGCCAGGAAGCCTGCTCGATGCAGTCGTCCCAGCGACGCGCCATCGAGCCCGGTCAGCACATCCTGCGCAATCGAGAACATGTCCGGCACGTCGTAGCGCCGGCTGTCCGGAAGGGTGATGTCCAGCGCCACCGGCTGGATCAGGCCCGCCGCAAGAAAGGCCTCGAACATGGCATCATTGATCGCCAGGCCATCATGGATCGCGGCGAGAGCGGCGATAACGCGGTCCAGATACGGGCTGTTGCCGCCATGTGGCAGGAATACCGCCTCGCCCCCTTCGGGGACGATTCTGGGGTGCGCCAGATCGACGTTGATCTTCACCTCCGGTGCGCTCCCGTCGGCCTGCCGCTGGAGGCCGATCGAAAAGGGGCCACGGTGCTGCACCGCCGGCACGTAGCGGGCATCCCAGCTCTCACCGGAGAGGAACAGATTCTCGTCCGCATCCAGCCCGAGCAGCGCCAGCGCCCGGAAGCCCTGCTCCTCGCGCCGAAACAGGATCGGATATTCGCGGGCCACCGCCTCGAACTCGGTCGGGAAGATGAGAACCTGGTTGATCGCATCGCCGAACGCCGCGCCGTAGCCCGTCGCCACGCGTAGATCGTGATGGTCCACATTGTTGAGCATCACGACGCTGTTCATGAAATCACATCGATCGAGGACGAATTACGGGTCATGAGGCTGGCATCCGGTTGCTGGCGGAAGGATGACCGGCGTGTTCGGCGGAAACAAGAGCAAAGAAAAGGGCCGCCTGCCGAAGCGGGCGGCCCTTCCCCCCTCCCTGCCCGATTAGAAGCGGTAGCGACCTCCGACGAGGAAGCGCGGCTTCAATTCCTGCGCGAACACCAGCGCCGTCTTGTCACGTCCATATTGGCGGACGCTCTCGCTCGTCAGGTTGATCCCTTCGATCGAAACGGCGAACCGATCGCTGATGTTGTAGCTGACATTCATGTCCAGCGTTCCGAACGGCGCGGCGAATAGCGGGTTGCGGCCTGCGCCCTGATTGGTCGCGACGAGATACTTGGCGCGCCAATTATAGGCCAGGCGAGCCGATATCCCGTATTTGTCGTAGATCAGCGTCGCGTTGGCGCTGTCGCCAAGCCCCGTCAGCGCGAACACGTTGAGGTTCGGATTGGCCAGGATGTCGACGTTCACGTTGCCGTCCACCTTGGTGTACGATGCCGCAACGCCGATGCCTGTGTCACCGAAGAAATGCTGACCCGCAATTTCGAAGCCATAGATGTGACCATCGCGATTATTGATCGGCTGGGACACCGCGAAATTGTAGAGCGGATCATTTGCATCGGCCAACACGTCCACCGCGGCCAAAGTTCTATCCACAAACGGCTGGTTCAGCGCGCCATTGGCGTAATTCGCCCTGAAGGCCGCATCTGCCAGTGCGGTATTGCCGCCATTCTGTATCAGCAAAGCGGTGTAGGTGAAGAGATTGACGTCGCTGAGATCCGCGCCAAGTGCGCCGATCTGCGTCTTTGCCGTCCCAGAACGCGTCCCTGCAGCGCCCGATGATGGATCTCGCAGACCGAACAGAGCCTGGTTGAAGACGCCGTTGCCAATGAAGTTGCGCACCCGCTTGTCGAAGAAGCCGACCGAGACGAAGCTTGAAGGCTTGTAATACCATTCCAGTGACACGTCGAAATTGTCGGACACCAGCGGCTTCAGATTGGCGTTGCCCGTCGTTCCTGACGGCACGCCACCCAACGCTGTGGGCCGGGGCGGCGGATCGGCAGCCTGTGACGCGAAGAGATTGCTGTAATCGGCACGCGCCAAAGTCCGGCTAAACGAAACACGTCCGACAAGGTTACGCATGAGTTCGATGTTAAAATCGAGCGCGGGAAGCAGATTGTCGTAGTTGCCGCCTTGGGCAAAGCTGACGAATGAATTCCCGACCACACGCGAGAAGTCATTGTCCGAGTCCCATTTGATCGCGGTCGGGAGTGCTACGCTGGCACTGGATCGAACGCGTGTCCGCTCGTAACGCGTACCGATTACGACACCGGCATTTCTGCCTGCGATCTCTCCTTTCCAGGTGAGCTGACCGTAAACGCCCCAAATCTTTTCGCTGACGGTATCGTTGTCGTAACCGGTCCGGTTGATCGGATTGCCCGTACTAAGCGGATTGGCCGCCGCATAATAAGGCGAGAACACGTTGTTGAGATCAACGGCGTTGCCACGAAATGCGATGAGGGAAGATCCGGCCGAGTTCGGTTTGAAATGGTCGAACTTGCAGGTGAGGCAGAAGGTGGACATCAAGTTGCTTGCTTTCGCAGCGACGATGCCAGGATCCCCAATGCCCCAATCGCCAAGTTGCTGCTGGGTCTGAATCCGCGAGCTGACCATGCGCGAGTCGGTATAATTGCTGCCGAAATCGAAGCGGCTGCCCCCGCCGAGATCCCAGCCGAGATCGGCCCGGCCACCGTTGATCCGCTGTGACTGACGCGAGTCGATCGTGCGCGCAACCTGTGTGCCGAGATCAGCAAGATCGAGCGTGTTGTTGCCGTTCCCGCGCACTCGATCGTTGATCGTCTGCGTCTGCACAGGGAAGCCGCTCGAAAAGTCCACCGAGTGGGATGCGATGACAGGCGCGCCGATGCTCAGAAGCGTCGCCGACGTGCCGTTCGGATTGTCCGGCAGGGACTTGGAAACCGCGTGATAGCCATCGAGATTCAGGGTGAGACTGTCGGTCATCTCCCATTTGCCGTTCAGGCCATATTGGGTCAGCCGCGTCTTCGTCGCGCGCTGCTGCTGCTCGAAGCCCTCGTCCTTCACCGGATTCTCATTCTCCTGCAGGAAAACGGTGGTGGGGATGAGAGGGTTGCCGCCGAACTTCACCTGCCCGAACGGGCGATTGAACCAATTGGTCTGCTCGCTGCGCTGCTCACGAAGCCTGTTCTGCGCGAAGAGTACATCGCCCGTAAGGGTGATGGTCTCGACCGGGCGGAATTGCAGCATGCCTTGCGCGTTGATGCGCTCGCGGCGGTTTTCGGAGAATTGATAGCGGCTGTCGTTCGGTACCAGCACGAAGTCGGAACCAGGCCTGGTCGGGACCTGCGTTGCCGCGTTGATGTACGGCCCAGCCGTGTTGTAGAAATCGGCGGTCGGCACGACGTTGAAATAGTTGGGAGCGCTCTGCACCGAAGTGCTGTCACGGCGCTGATAGCTGCCGAAAACGGAGGCGCCGAACTTCTGTTCTGAGTCGGACCAGCTCAGCAGTCCGGAGAATTCCGGCAGAACCTTACTGCCCTTCCCCTTGCTGACGCTGACATCGTGCAGCGCCTTGGCGCCGATTGAACCGCTCAGGCCGCTTTCTCGTGCATCCAATGGACGCCGCGTAATCACGTTAATCGATGCACCGATACCACCTGATGGAACGGCAGCGCGCCCGGTCTTGTAGACTTCCAGAGTGCTGACGCCTTCGGAGGCGAGGTTCTGGAAGTCGAACGACCGGCTCGTGCCGCGCGCGAAGTCCCCCGAACCGCTCGTATCGACTGTGGATGCCGGCAGTTGGCGACCGTTCAAGGTCACGAGATTGAAGCCGCCCGAGAAACCGCGAACCGAGACCTGCGATCCTTCGCCGTTCACACGGTTGATCGAGACGCCAGTGATGCGTTGCAAGGATTCGGCAAGGTTCGTGTCAGGGAACTTGCCGATGTCTTCGGCGGAGATCGCATCGACCACGCCTGCCGAATTGCGCTTGATATCGATCGCACGATCAAGCGATGCGCGAATGCCGGTGACGATGATCTGATCTTCGGCGCCGGCAGCCTGCACGTTGCTGCGCGCCGCCTCACTAGGCTGCGCATTGGTGGCACCTGCTCCGACATCCTGCGCCAACAAAGGCGCCGGCATGACCAGACATGATGCGATTGCGATGACAGACGCCGAGCGCACAAGTGCCGGCGAGCAACTAAGCCCCTTCATATTCCTCTCCCCGTTCGCGGCAACGGCCGCTGGCCCCGACATCTTCTTCGAGGTGCCTTGAAAGCATTGATACCAGTCTGTCCTACGTTGTCAATCAATCCTCGAACCTCGTGAAATTATATCAATGCGGCATAAAGGTCCGCCGCTCTGCCTCCGGAATGCTTGCGCTCGCCACATCGATGCACTGCACACCCAGCTGCGAAGCGGCCTGACAACGTAAGACTAGACCGGAATGAACCGCGCTGATAAGCTGACGTAATTTGATGTCGTTTATGCAGGGCGGGTAGCAATATCGTGATTCGATCCAAAGGACGGACCACGATCGTCGACGTCGCCAACCTCGCCGAAGTGTCTACGAAAACCGTATCGCGCGTATTGAACGGCGAACGGCATGTGAGCGAAGATGTGCGGAGCCGCGTTCTGGCCGCCGCGCGCCAGCTCAACTATCACCCCAACGTTCTGGCTCAGGCACTCGTTCGGCGCCGGTCTCACCTGATCGGGTTGGTCTATGAAAATCCCAGTCCGAGCTATGTCGTCGAACTGCAGAAAGGCGTCTCAGGCGAATTGCATGGCGGGCGCTACCGGATGGTCGTGCTGCCCACCGGCCCCCTTCAGGGCAATGCCGGAGAGGTGATCGGCCTGCTGCGCTCGGCGGCGCTTGACGGCGTCGTGCTTGCGCCACCTGTCTCGGATGATCCGACCATTCTGGCCGAACTGGAAGAAGCCGGAATCCGCTTTGCCCGGATCGCACCCACGCGATTGCTGGACGTGGCGCCCGCCACGCTGATCGACGATGTCGCTGCCGCCCGGGAAATCGCGGAGTATGTGATCGGGCTCGGCCATCGCGAAATCGGCATCATCCGCGGCGATCCCACGCACGCCTCCACTGAAGAACGCATGACCGGTTATGGCCAGGCCTTCCGCAAGGCCGGACTGACGATGCGGCTCAATCGGATCGAGCAGGGCTGCTATACGTTCGATAGCGGTGCGGACGCGGCCCGCCGGCTGCTGGCGCAATCCGATCGTCCGACCGCGATCCTGGCGCATAATGACGACATGGCCGTGGGTGCAATCATGGTGGCTCACCAACTGGGCTTGAGTCTGCCTGGCGATCTCTCTGTGGTGGGGTTTGACGATTCGGCCATCGCGAACGCAACATGGCCGCGTCTCACAACCGTACGCCAGCCGGTGATGGAACTCGCCGCAACAGCGGCCGCGATGGTCGTGGCGATGCTGGAAGGTGAGCAGCCGGAGCGGCGCGTCCGCCATTCGCATGAGCTCGTCATCCGGGAATCGGCGGTCGCGCCAAGCCAGAAAACGTGATCGGGCGGCGCGAGCGCTGGAGCTACGCCGCCGGCGATCTGGGTTTCAATTTCGTCTGGCAGTCTGCCGAATTCTATCTGCTGTTCTTCTACGTGCGCGGCCTCGGCCTCAGTCCGGGCGGAGCATCGGCGATTTTTCTGGCCGGCGCCGCGCTCGACTGGATCACGGATCCCGCGATCGGAGCAATCGCCGATCGCATGGCACCCCGTGTGCCGCTCCGAATGTGGGTCGGGCTCGGCGGGCCGGCAGCGGTGCTGCTGCTATCGCTCGCCTTCGTCCCCTGGCAAAAGACGGCGCTACCCGTATGGCCGATGGCGCTAATTACGTATCTCGCGTTGCGCGTGGCCTATAGCATCGGCAACATCCCTTACGCGGCACTCACCGCGCGCCTTTCGGCCGAGCCGGCGGATCATCTCGCCCTCACCGCGACGCGGATGCAGGCGGCAGCGATCGGCGGCCTCGTCGCCACCGCACTCTACGCGGTCCTCACGCCGCACGGCAGCGAGATGGCCGATTTCAGGCTGGGCGCTCTAATCCTGGCCGCCCTGTCGCTGCCCGCCTTCCTGCTCACCGCGTTCGGCGTACGCGAACGGATATCGCCGGCAAAAGCAACCATCCGGGGGAAAGCTCCTGGAATACCGCTGCTGAGCATGGTCGCGCTCATTCGTAATACGCCGGCTTTGCGTCGGCTTCTGATGACGATCATCGCCGCCGGGCTGATCATAACGGGCGTGGACAAGGCCTTGCTCTTCCTGTTCGAAGAACGCGGCCTTGCTCATATCGGCTATTTCGTGGCGCCGATGCCGAGCGCAGCGCTGCTGCTGTCCGCGCCATTGTGGCGATGGGCGGGCCGCCGCTTCGGCCATCGCCACATTCTGCTCACGGCATCTGCCCTGACGCCGGCAGCGCTTGCCGCCAGCCTGCTGATCCCGGGGCCGGGCGCTCTGATGGCGCTCGTCGTGATCGTCATCGTTGCCAATGCCGGGATGGGCATCATGTTCTGGACGATCGTTCCAACTGTAGTTGCACGATGCGAAACCGATAATGGCGATGGCAGCCATGCCGCCCGCATATACGCCCTCTGCACCGTCGCCCGTAAATTCGCGCAGGCAATGGCGCCCCAGGTGATCGCATTGGCGCTAATATTGCCGGGTCTGAGCGTGCTGAGCGCCATAACCGGCATGGCGATCTTCGGCGCCCTGCTCATCCGCCTACAACCACCGGAATCTTGACAGCGAGCGGTCAACGTTGTCAGCAGTCATTTAGGTGTTGCCGTAAGCAGGCCGTCGGGAGGGATGAATGGTTCGGAAGGTGGCGCTGCGCGCGGGATGTATTGCCTTGTCGATGGCGACGGGCGCTCTGGGTGCCGCGCCGAACGAGCCGCCTGCCGTGCATCCCGAAACCTGGCCTTCTCCGCGCTGGCCTGTTGCGGTCGATCCCGTCGCCGAAGGCAAGATCGCCAATCTCCTGAAGCGGATGACGCCGGAGGAGAAAGTTGGCCAATTGCTGCAGGCCGATCTTGCCAGCGTCACGCCGGCCGACGTCAAACGCTATCACCTGGGATCCGTGCTGAACGGCGGTAATGCCGGGCCCTATGGCGACGATCACGCGCCGGCGCCGAAGTGGCTGCAGCTTGCAGACGAATTCTACAACGCCTCCACCGATACGTCCGGCGGGGGAGTCGGCATCCCCATCATCTGGGGAACGGACGCCGTCCACGGGCACAGCAATATCGTCGGCGCGACGCTCTTCCCCCACAATATCGGCCTCGGTGCCGCGCACGATCCCGATCTGATCGAACGGATCGGCGCGGTCACGGCGGAGGAGATCCGCGTCACCGGCCAGGAATGGACCTTCGCGCCCACGATCACAGTGCCACAAGATTATCGCTGGGGCCGTGCCTATGAAGGCTATTCCTCCGATCCGAAGCTCGTCGCATCCTATGCCGGCCGCATGATCCTCGGTCTTCAGGGCAAGCCCAATAGCGGGCCGATCCTGGCGGGCCGCCACGTTATCGCCAGCACCAAGCATTTTATCGCGGACGGCGCGACGTTCGAGGGCCATGATCAGGGCGATGCACGGATCAGCGAAGAGCAGCTCCGCGACGTCCACGGCGCGCCTTATGTGCCGGCGATCGAGGCGGGCGTCGCCACGGTGATGACGAGCTTCTCTAGCTGGCAGGGCTACAAGCTCAGCGGCAACAAGGGCCTGATAACCGATGTCCTGAAAAACCGCATGAATTTCGGCGGCTTCGTCGTCACGGACTGGAATTCGCACGGGCAGATTCCAGGATGCACGAACACGAATTGTGCCAAGGCGATCAATGCCGGGGTCGATATGTACATGGCGCCAGACAGCTGGAAGGGCCTCTACGCCACTATGCTCTCCCAGGTGCGCGACGGGACAATTCCGATGGCGCGGCTGGACGATGCGGTGGGGCGCGTTTTGCGTGTGAAATTCCGCCTCGGCCTGTTCGAAGCGGGCAAGCCGTCGCAGCGTCCGCTCGCCGGGCAATGGGGATTGCTGGGCTCCCCCGAACATCGGGCCGTTGCACGTGAGGCGGTGGCGAAGTCCCTCGTACTCCTCAAGAATGACGGTGTCCTGCCTCTAAAGCCGGCCGCGCACATCCTGGTGGCCGGCAATGGCGCCGACGATGTCGCCCGGCAATCGGGCGGCTGGACGATCAGCTGGCAGGGCACGGGCATTCCGGCGCGCGAATTCAAGGGTGCGACATCGCTCTGGTCGGCGTTTTCGGCTGCCGCGAAGGCTGGCGGAGGAAGCTCCGAGTACGCCCCCGACGGCCGCTTCAAGAAAAAGCCCGATGCCGCGATCGTTGTCTTCGGCGAGACGCCATATGCCGAATTTCAGGGTGATCTGAAGGCACTGCAACTGCGGCCCGAACTCCGCAAGCCGCTGGAGACGATGCGCCGGCTCAAGGCGGCGGGCATCCCCGTCGTCGCGGTTATGCTGACGGGTCGACCTCTGTTTACAGGCGCGGAACTCAACACGGCGGATGCGTTCGTGGTGGCATGGCTTCCCGGCAGCGAGGGCGGCGGAGTCGCCGATCGCCTGTTCGGGCGCCCGGTGGCGGGCAACGCCGCTTTCACAGGAACCCTCCCCGCCGCCTGGCCCACCGACGCCAAGCCTGGCGGCGCTGCCCTTTTCCCGCGCGGCTATGGCCTAGCCGGCCGAGACACCAAACCGTGGAAGCCCGTGAATGAAGAGAGCGGAGTCGCAGAAGTCGATAATAACGGTGTCTTGCTCGGCGCCGGTGTTGCGTCGTGGGGATGGGCGCTGCGCGTCGGTAACGACCATGAAACGACGCCCATCACCGCTACGCCGCTTGAGGCGCTCAACGGCCGCATCCGCGTGACTGCTGTCGATTATCAGGTTCAGGAAGGCGCACGTCTATTCGATCTGGCCGGCGGCGAACCGCTCCAGGTTCTGCTGGAATCCACCGACCCGGTGGATCTCACCCGAGAAACAAACGGCGAGGTGATGGTCGTCTCCACGATCCGCGCGGATACGGCGACCCCGGCCGATGCCACATTCGGACTCGATTGCGGAAGTCGCTGTAGCGCGACTGTCCCCCTGAGGCGCGCGGACCTTGCGGTCGGCCGCTGGACCACCCTGGGCGTCTCGCTGAAATGCTTTGTGGGCGCCAAGATGGACAAGGTCATGGCCCCCATCGTCATCCGCACCGCTTTGCCGTTCCGCTTCGCGCTGGCTCGCGTAGCGCTCGCCACCTCAGCCGAGAAAGTGCTCACCTGTCCCTGACGGATGCTTGAGCGGCATCGGCGCAGGATAACGGGGATTACGAGGTATCCCCTGGCTTCTCAGCCCGAGGCTGGCAGCTTTGCTGTCTGGCGCAGCGCTTCGCCGAGAGCGAGCGCTGCCGATGTCGCAAGGTTCATGGATCGTACCTGTGGCCGCATCGGGATGCGGATCCGCGCGCAACACATCTCGGCGATCCAGGATGGTATGCCCGCGCTTTCCTTTCCGAACAGCAAGACATCGTCGGCTCTGAAACTGAAATCATAGGCGGATTGGCTGCTCTTCGTCGTGAACAGCACCAACCTTCTCGTACCAATAGAGGCTTTGAACGCATCGAAATCGGCATGACGTTCGACGGCGACATGATCGATATAGTCCATGGCGGTGCGGCGAACTCGCCGGTCATCCCATTCGAACCCCATCGGTTCGATGAGGTCTACGGCCGCACCTAGGCAAGCGCCGAGCCGCAGAACTGCGCCCACATTTCCAGCTATTTCAGGTTCGAACAATGCTATGCGCATTGCCTTCATTGCCGCCGGCAATGGAGGCACGCAACCCTTGAACAAGCCCGGTCGCGGCTCGTTCGATTATTACGACCGTGGAGTCCGCACGCTGTCCACCAAGCCTTCGCACGAACCGGTGCTCTTCAGCTTTCGGCGTTGCCCCTACGCAATGCGCGCGAGAATGGCGCTGATCGTGAGCGATGCCGCCTTCCGGCTCGTGGAAGTGAAGCTCTCCGCCAAACCTCCAGAAATGATAGCGGCGTCGCCGAAAGGCACGGTGCCGGTGCTGGTTTTGCCAAGCGGCCACGTCATCGATCAAAGCATCGATATTATGCGGTGGGCGCTCACGGGCAACGATCCCGAAGGCTGGCTGGACGGCGACGATCCCGCGCTTATCGATGCGAATGACGGCCCATTCAAGTTCCATCTCGACCGATACAAATACCCGAATCGGCATGGGTCTGATCCGACCGAACATCGCGCGGCAGCTCTGGGCTTCCTCGTCGATCTTGAGCATCGCCTTCGGCAACGGCCGTTTTTGTGCGGAAACGCACGCAAGCTTACCGACGCGGCCTTGATGCCTTTCGTCCGCCAATTCGCCTTGACCGACCCAGCGTGGTTTGACGAGCAACCGTTACGGCAGGTGCAGCGCTGGCTTGGAGCGCAGCTCTCGTCTCCCCTGTTCGAACGCGTTATGGCGCGAGACTGAGCAATAGCTATCCTCGCCGGGCATCCTTAAATCTTCTGGGATAGCTGCGGCACGGCGCCTCACCTAGCTCAGGGTAGATGCGCACGCGCATAAACGAAGGCTTCGGGACGCTGACCGAAAAAGAGAAGCAGACGCTTCGCCTTATCGTGCGGAGCCATGGCGCGAAGTCGATCGCGTGCAGCCTCGGCCTTTCTGTCCACACGATCAACGAAACGCAAAAGCATATGCGAAACATATGACATTGGCGGGTTTCGATCTCGAATAGCTACGGCGCTCGCCTCTAATTGGCAGCCCTCACGATTCGCCGCACCCGGCTACGTCGGATGCGCGGATACCTTTGGGGGTTTCCATGCACTGCCATCGCCTGTTCGTTTCGGCCTTCACGTCCTTCATCATCTCGGTCCCCGCGGCCACCCAGAGCGCCGCGGATGCCGGTAATACCGTATCCCTCTCCGCCACCTCCCGACCTTTCTCCTCGAATGCGAGGCCCCAATGAACGATTTGCTCTGGATCGCAATCATGGCCGGGCTGCTGGCGGCGACGCTCGCCTATGTTCGCCTGTGCGACAACGCCTGAGGTGATGCGATGACCATCGATCTCTGGCTGGCGGCTCTCACCGCGCTTGGCCTCCTTCTTTATCTCGTGGCGGTTCTGCTCCGCCCCGAACGCTTCTAGAAAGGAGCGATCCCATGACCATTCAGGGCTGGATCCTGATCCTCGTCTTCGTCGGCATATTGCTGGCGCTCACCAAGCCGATGGGGGCCTGGTTGTTCGCTTTGTACGAAGGCCGAACGACACCGCTCCATACCGTACTCGGCCCGGTCGAGCGCGGCTTCTACACGCTCTCGGGCATCGATCCGACGGTGGAGCATAGCTGGCGGCGTTATGCGCTGCACATGCTCATCTTCAATTCGGCGCTGATGCTGTTCACCTATGCGGTGTTGCGTCTGCAAGGCGTGCTTCCCGGCAATCCGCTAGGGCTTGCAGGGCTCAGCCCGCATCTGGCGTTCAACACCGCCATCAGCTTCGCTACCAACACCAATTGGCAGAGCTATGCCGGGGAATCGACGATGTCGAACCTGAGCCAGATGCTGGCGCTCACCATCCATAATTTCCTGTCGGCGGCGACGGGCATCGCCCTCGCCTTCGCGCTGTTTCGCGGCTTCGCCCGGCGCGAGGCGAAAGCGATCGGCAATTTCTGGGCGGATTGCACGCGCATCACGCTGTATCTGCTGCTGCCGCTCTGCATACTGTTGACGATCTTCTACATCGCGAGCGGAGTGCCGCAGACGCTGGCAGGCACGGTCGACGTGACGACGCTGGAAGGCGTCAAGCAGACGCTCGCAATCGGCCCGGTCGCGTCGCAGGAAGCGATCAAGATGCTCGGCACTAACGGTGGCGGCTTCTTCAACGCCAACAGCGCGCATCCGTATGAAAACCCGACGGCGCTGACCAATCTGGTGCAGATGCTGTCCATCTTCGTGATCGGCTTCGGGCTGACGTGGACGTTCGGCAAGGCCGTCGGCAACACCCGCCAGGGATGGGCCATCCTTTCGGCGATGATCATCCTGTTGCTGGCGGGTGTGACCGTCACCGATTGGCAGGAGGCCGCCGGCAATCCGGTCCTTCACGGCCTTGGCGTTGCCGACGGCAACATGGAAGGCAAGGAAGTGCGGTTCGGCATCGCCGCGTCCAGCTTGTTCGCCGTGGTGACGACGGCCGCATCGTGCGGCGCCGTCAATGCCATGCACGACAGCTTCACCGCGCTCGGTGGCCTGATCCCGTTGTTCAATATCCAGTTGGGTGAGGTCGTCGTCGGCGGCGTCGGCGCGGGTATTTACGGCTTCCTGCTCTTCGCCATTCTCGCGGTCTTCGTCGCCGGGCTGATGGTGGGCCGCACGCCCGAATATGTCGGCAAGAAGATCGAAGCGCGGGAGGTAAAGCTGGCCGTGCTAGCGATCGCGGTGCTGCCGCTCGTCATCTTGGGGTTCACCGCTCTATCTTCGGTGCTTCAGCAGGGGTTAGCGGGGCCGCTCAACAAGGGGCCGCACGGCTTTTCCGAGATCCTCTACGCGTTCACGAGCGCGGTCGGGAATAACGGCTCGGCCTTTGCGGGGCTTACCGCCAACACGCCTTACTATGACGGGCTGTTGGGCGTCGCGATGTGGATCGGCCGCTTCTTCATCATCGTGCCGATGCTCGCCATCGCAGGCGGTCTCGCCGCCAAGAAGTACGTGCCGGAAAGCGCGGGCTCCTTTCCCACCACGGGCGGCCTGTGGGTCGGTCTGCTGGTCGGCACTGTCTTGATCCTGGGCGGCCTCACCTTCCTGCCGAGCCTCGCGCTCGGCCCCATTGCCGATCATCTTGCGATGATCCGCGTTCAACTCTCCTGACGGGAGCGCCATCATGGCCCGCGCCGCATCGAAATCCCTGTTCACGGCGGATCTCATCGTTCCTGCGATCGGTGACGCCTTCAAGAAGCTCAATCCCAAGGAGCTCGTCCGCAATCCGGTGATGTTCGTCACCGCCTGCGTGGCGTTGCTGCTGACCATCCTCGTCAATACCGGCGGAGACGGGCTGACGATCGGCTTCAAGCTGCAACTCATCGTCTGGCTGTGGCTGACGGTGCTGTTCGGCACCTTTGCCGAGGCTCTGGCCGAAGGCCGTGGCAAAGCGCAGGCCGCCTCGCTGCGCGCCACCAAAGCCGAACTGACCGCCAAACGCCTGAAGGGCGATCGGCTGGAGGAGGTTGCCGCCAGCACGCTCCGCGCCGGCGATGTGGTGGTCGTCAAGACCGGCGAGCTTATCCCCGCCGATGGCGAGGTGATTGCGGGCGTTGCCAGCGTCAACGAAGCCGCGATCACCGGTGAGAGCGCGCCTGTCATCCGCGAGGCGGGCGGCGACCGTTCCGCCGTGACGGCAGGCACGCGGGTGATTTCGGACGAAATCCGGGTGCGGGTGACGGCCGATCCGGGACAGGGCTTCCTCGATCGCATGATCGCCCTAGTGGAAGGTGCCGAGAGGCAGAAAACGCCAAATGAGATCGCGCTGACGATCCTGCTCGTCGGCCTCACGATCATCTTCCTGATCGCTGTAGCCACCATTCCGGCCTTTGCCAGCTATGCTGGCGGCAAAATCCCGGTGGCTATCCTCGCCGCGCTTCTGATCACGCTCATCCCGACGACGATTGCCGCATTGCTTTCTGCCATCGGCATTGCCGGAATGGACAGGCTCGTGCGCTTCAACGTGCTCGCTAAATCCGGCCGGGCGGTGGAAGCTGCCGGCGACATCGACGTTCTGTTGCTCGACAAGACCGGCACCATCACGATTGGCGACCGGCAAGCGAGCGAGTTCCGTGCCGTAGGCGGCGCCTCGCCACAGGCCTTGGCCGAAGCGGCTCTGCTAGCAAGTCTGGCCGACGAAACACCCGAAGGCCGATCCATCGTGATCCTGGCGCGCGAGACATTCGGTGTGCGCACGTCGGTGCTGCCGGATGACGCAGAGGTAATCGCCTTCACTGCTCAAACCCGCATCTCGGGCGTGAAGATCGGCGACTCCCTGATCCAGAAAGGCGCGGTCGATTCCATTCTCAAGGCTAACCCGGGGTCGGGGCAGACCGCCGCCGCCACCGAGTTGCGCCGCGTGACGGACGAGATCGCCCGCGCCGGCGGCACGCCGCTTGCCGTAGCACAGGACGATCGACTGCTGGGCGCGATCTTCCTCAAGGATGTGGTGAAGGCCGGCATCCGCGAACGCTTCGGCGAACTGCGCGCAATGGGCATCCGCACGGTGATGATCACGGGCGACAATCCGCTGACCGCCGCAGCAATCGCGGCGGAGGCGGGCGTGGACGATTTCCTCGCCCAGGCAACGCCAGAGGACAAACTGGCCCTGATCCGCAAGGAGCAGCAAGGTGGACGGCTTGTCGCCATGTGTGGCGATGGCACCAACGATGCGCCGGCTTTGGCGCAGGCCGATGTCGGCGTGGCGATGAACACCGGCACGCAGGCGGCACGCGAAGCAGGCAACATGGTGGATCTCGACAGCGATCCGACCAAGCTCATCGAAGTCGTCGGGCTCGGCAAGCAATTGCTGATGACGCGGGGCGCGCTGACGACATTTTCGGTGGCGAACGACGTAGCCAAATATTTCGCGATCATTCCGGCGATGTTCGTGGTGCTTTATCCGGGGCTCGGCGTGCTGAACGTGATGGGGCTGGCGACGCCGCAATCGGCGATCCTCTCCGCAATCATCTTCAATGCGATCATCATCCCCATGCTCGTGCCGCTGGCGCTGAAGGGCGTGGCATACAAGCCGATGGGGGCTGGGCCGCTGCTGGCGCGCAACCTCGCGGTCTATGGCCTCGGGGGGCTCGTCGCGCCGTTCATCGGCATCAAACTCATCGATCTCGCCGTTGGCGGCCTCGGTCTGGCGTAAGGACATATATCATGGGCAACGACTTCACATCCGCACTGCGGCCGGCGATCGTGATGACGATCCTGTTCGCTCTCCTGCTCGGGATCGCCTATCCTCTGGCGATGACGGGTATCGGACAGGCATTCTTCCCCGGCGCCGCCAATGGCAGCCTCGTCAAGGTCGACGGCGAAGTCATCGGCTCGACCGTGGTAGGTCAGGCTTTCACCAGCGATCGTTATTTTCAGACACGCCCATCGGCAGCAGGCAAGGGCTATGACGGGCTTTCGTCGTCCGGCTCCAATTACGGCCCCGCCGCACAGGCGCTGGCGGATCGCGTGAAGCCGGATGTCGCAAGGCGGCAGGCCGAGGGCGTCACGGGCCTGGTTCCGGCCGATCTGGTGACCGCCTCAGGCTCGGGCCTCGATCCCGATCTTTCCCCTGAAGCGGCACGTGCGCAGATCGCGCGGGTTGCCCACGTCCGGGGCTTGCCTTCCAAAGCCGTCAGCAAGCTGGTCGATACGATGACCCAGCATCCGGCCTTGGGCTTTCTCGGTGAAGAGCGGGTCAATGTGCTGGCTCTGAACCGGGCACTCGATAAGGCCGGCAGCGGCCGTTGAGCGGCGATCCCGCCCGCCCCTCGCCTGAGGCATTCCTGCGGCAGGCGGCGCAGGAAGGTCTTGGTCGTCTCAAGATCTTTCTTGGCGCGGCACCCGGCGTCGGCAAGACCTTCGAGATGCTGTCGGAAGGCGCGGCGCGATCCAAGGCGGGCGTCGATGTCGTCATCGGCATCGTCGAGACACATGGCCGGGCGGAAACCAAACGCCTGACCGAAGGGTATGAGATCGTCCCCCGCCGCCCCATCGACTACGAGGGCCGGTCGCTTCTCGAAATGGACATAGACGCCGTCCTTGCCCGCGCGCCGCAACTGGCTCTGGTCGACGAGCTTGCGCACACGAACGCGCCGGGCAGCCGCCACGCCAAGCGCTTCCAGGATGTGGAAGAGTTGTTGGCGGCGGGGATCGATGTCTATTCCACGATCAACATCCAGCATCTCGAAAGCCTGAACGACGTCGTCGCCTCCTTCACGCGTGTGCGGGTGCGCGAGACCGTGCCCGACAGCATATTGGAGCAGGCCGAGATCGAAGTCGTCGATATTCCGCCCGATGAGCTGATCGAGCGGCTGAAGGCAGGCAAGGTGTATCTTCCCCAAGAAGCCACCCGTGCACTGTCGCATTTCTTCTCGAAATCGAACCTGTCGGCGCTCCGCGAACTGGCTTTGCGCCGCGCGGCACAGGCCGTCGATGCACAGATGCTGGAGCATATCCGCGCCATCGGCGTGGGCGGCACATGGGCCGGCGGCGAGCGGATCGTGGTCGCGATAAGCGAGCTTCCCGGTGCCGACGGGCTGGTCCGCACCGCAAAGCGTACTGCGGATGCGATGCGCGCACCGTGGACGGCGGTGTATATCGAGACCCCTCGCGCGCAGGGCTTCGGTGCGGCCGAACATCGCAGCCTCGCCTCGGTCATGAACCTTGCGACCCAGCTGGGCGGCGAAGTGACGACCGTCCCCGCCGCCTCCGTACTGTCGGGGATCAAGGCCTTTGTTACCGATGCGCGCGCAACGCAACTTATCGTCGGTAAATCGCAGCGGTCGCGCTGGTTCGAACTGCGGCATGGATCCGTCGTCGACAAGCTCGTGCGCGAGATGCCGGACGTGGCCGTTCACGTCATGCCGATGGCAGGCGGAATAGCGGCATCGCCACCCTCTCGGCGCACGGTACAATGGGGATCGCGCGCCGGTTATCTCTGGACCGCATTGATGGTCGCCGGCGTCACGGCGGCGGCCGGCGGTCTCTTCCACGTGCTCGATCTCGGCAATGTTGCGCTGCTCTATTTGCTACCGGTCATGGCCGCCGCGAGCCTATTCGGCCTTCGGACCGGGCTCTTCGCCGGGCTCGCATCGAGCCTCGCCTACAATTTCTTCTTCCTGCCGCCGACAGGAACGTTGACGGTCAGCAATCCCGAGAACGTCGTTTCGATCTTCATGCTTCTCGGCGTAGCGGTGGTGACGAGCCAGCTGACATCGCGCGTGCGTGCCCAGGCCGATCTCGCGGCCTCCAGCGCCCGAACGAACGCGGCGCTTGCCGGCTTTCTGCGACGCCTGACTCCGATGGGGGATCAGATCGAGTTGGCACGCGCGATCTGCGAGGAGTTGGCGCGATTGTTCGGGCTGCAAACGGTGTTGCTCGCTCCGGGGAGCGGCGGCCTCGTCATACAGGCCGCCAGTGGAGCGGATTATCGGCTCGATACGATGGAGATGGCGGCTGCCCAATGGGCCTTCGACACCGGCACGCCAGCCGGCAAGGGATCCGGCACGCTGGCCGCCTCAGAATGGCTGTTCCAGCCGCTTCGCGCCGGCGAAAAGCCGCTCGCCGTCATGGGGCTAGCGCGCGATAGCGGCGGCGATCCGGTGCGGCCCGATCAGCTCTCGCTGCTCGTGAGCCTGCTGGATCAGGCGGCGCTCGTCCTTGAGCGGCTCCGGCTGGAAGGCGAGATGCGCGGAGTAGACGAAGTCCGCACCCGCGATCGATTGCGCGCAGCCCTCCTCTCGTCGGTCAGCCATGATCTGCGGACGCCGCTGACGGCGATCATGGCGGCGGCAGCCGAGCTCCATCACGGATCCACACCCGAACTCATCGGGACGATCGAAAGCGAAGCGGCGCGGCTCAACCGTTTCGTCGCCAATCTGCTCGACATGGCTCGCGTCGAGGCTGGCGCGCTGAAGCTGAAGGTGGAGGCAGTCGACCTGACCGACGCCGTGCTAGGGGCCGCCCATGACGCGCGCCGCGCGCTGGAGGGCCATGCGATCGAGTTGGCGGTGCCGGCCGATCTTCCGCTCGTGCGGGTCGATCAGCAATTGCTCCACCATTGCCTGCTGAACCTGCTGGATAATGCCGGGCGATATGCCGATCCCGGCACGCGTATCATCATTGAGGGCGCACACGAAAATGGCGTATTGACGCTGTCGATCCTCGATCAGGGACCGGGTCTCCCGCCCGGGCAGGAAACCGAGGTTTTCGAAACCTTTCGGCGCTTTGAGGGGTCCGATCGGGCCACCGGCGGCACCGGGCTGGGCCTTGCGATCGTAAAAGCCTTTTCCGAGGCGATGGGTATGTCGGTCATCGCCGCGAACCGCCAGGACGTGCGGGGCGCACGCTTCACGCTCGCATTCACCAACGCGCTGATCGTACGCGATCCCATCGAAGGAGCGGACATCTGGTGACCGCGAAGATACTGGTGGTCGACGACGAACTTTCGATCCGTCGCCTGCTCCGCAATACGCTGGAGCGGGCGAATTATCAGGTCGTGGAAGCGGTCAATGGGCGCGAAGCGCTCGCCAAGATCGCGTCGGAGCGGCCGAATGCGGTGCTTCTCGATCTTGGACTGCCCGATCGTGACGGGCTGGAGCTGGTGCCGCTCATGACGAAGCAGGACGACATGATCATCCTCGTCATCTCGGCGCGAGACGCGACCGACCATAAAGTCGCTGCGCTCGATCTTGGCGCGGTCGATTACGTCACCAAGCCCTTTGACAGCGAAGAACTGCTCGCCCGCTTGCGCGTGGCGCTGCGCAATCACGGTGGGTCCGAGACACCCGCCCGGATCATCACCAAAGGCGGGCTGGAAATTGAACTGGATCGGCGGATCGTTCGGCGCGACGGCGAAGAGGCGCATCTCACCCGAAAGGAGCACGATGTGCTCGCCATCCTCGCCGCAAATCTAGGACGGGTCGTGACCCACAAGCGCATCCTTGCGGCGGCATGGGGTGGCGACGATGATCCGCGCGTCGAGTATCTGCGGATCGTGATACGCAATCTGCGCCAGAAGATCGAAGCACCCGGAGCAGTCGGCAGCGTCATCGCCAACGAACTAGGCGTCGGATACCGGATGCTCGCGGACAACTGAGCGACCAAGAGAACAGGTCTTCGACAAGTTCAGGGCAAACGTATAACATCGTGACGAGTTCGGGCACGAACGCCCGCCCAGAGAGAATGATGGCGACAATCACAATCTACAGTTCGAAAGGCGGCGTCGGAAAGACCACCCTTTCGGTCAATCTTGCCTGGGCGGCGGCGACTTTGTCTTCGCGCCGCACCTTGATCTGGGATCTCGACGCGCAAGGTGCCGCGAGCTTCATCCTGGCTCCGGATCGCAAACCCGGCAAGAAAGCGAGCGAAGTCATCGAGCGAGACGTCGCGCCCGAGAAACTGATCTTGAAGACGGCGATCCCCAATCTCGATTTGTTGCCGGCCGACGCTTCGCTGCGCACGCTGGATCTGCTGTTTGCGGAACTCGGCGCCAAGAAGCGCCTGCAGAAGATCGCCGCAGAACTGGCGGGGCTCTACGATCGGATCATCGTCGACTGCCCGCCCGGACTTGGGCTAACGGCGGACCAGATCATTCAGAGTTCGTCGCTGATCGTTCTACCGATGATCCCCTCCGCGCTCTCGATGCGGACGGCAGACGAACTGCGCCAGCATCTGACCGAGCGCCGCAAGGCTGGCCCGCCAATCCTGCCCGTCTTCAATCTCGTCGATCGGCGACGCCTGTCGCACCGGCAGGCGCTGGCGACCGCACCCGAAACACCGGTGATCCCAAGCGCGAGTTCGGTTGAGCAGATGGCCGAGCGCCATGCGCCTGTCAGTGTCTACGCGCCGCGCAGCGCCCCAGCCAAGGCGATCGCCGAACTTTGGACGACGATCGAGAAGAGACTGGCGGCAAAGAAGTAGAACGTACGCCGGGCGGCGGCTTGCCTGCCTTCCATCCGGCGCGCACTCGCTGCCTTACCCCTCTCCCGCGAACGAGAGAGGGAGTTTCACATTCAAAAGCGAATGGCAGCGGTGCCGAACCACTGGCGCGGAGCCAGAGGGAAGAAGTTGTATGTGGCGGTCGGCTGGCCGACGCTGAGCGTCGATGCCGCCTTTTTGTTGGTGATGTTCGTCACGTTCATCGAAAGCGTCAGCTTCTTGATCGCAGACACGCCGAGCGGAACGTCCACCGCGATCCGGCCCGACATCGTGAAATAGCCCTTCACCGAAAGATCGTTGGTGAACGTGGCGTAGCGCTTGCCGAGGTAATCACCCACCAGCTGCAATTCGAACGGATCGACATTGACCGTCGCCACCGTCTTGTTGAGCCAATCGGGCGATCCCGGCACCTTCTTGCCGGATGTCGGGATCGTCGTGGTCGCGTTCGACATATAATCGTCCTGATAGACCGAACGATTGTACGACAGCGCATTATACAGCGTGAAATGCGGGCCGAAGCGGAACGTGCCCGCGAGATCGAAGCCATCCGTCTTCACGCTGCCCACGTTCTGCAGGATCGTAGCGCCGCTGGCGATCGCGGTGATCGTCGTCGTCGGGCTGACCGAGAGCAGGCGGTTCGAGAAATCGACATGATAATAGCTGATCTGGCCTTCGAAGCCGGTCAGCGGGCCGAACTGGAGGCTATGATGCGTGCGGATCCCCGCTTCATAGGTCCAGCTCGTCTCCGGCTTCGTGTTGTCCTTGAAGAAGTCGAACAGGGTCTGGCTGCCTAGCGCGAAGGGTGAAAGGCCCGCCGCCGCGCTCGTCTGGAACTGGCGCATGTTCTTCTGGACGTTGACGAACGCCTGCTCGTTGGCGGTGAAATCCCAGACGCCGCCGACCTGCGGCAGGAACCAGCGCTTGGTCGTCAGGCTACCGACGGGAAGTTCGCGCGATCCGGTGAAGGAGCCCGGAATGGGCTGAACGGGGACGTCTTGGCTGGCCTTCTGGATCTCACCCTTGAAACCGGCCTGCACCGTCAGCGCGGGCGTAATGTGCCAGGCATCCTGGATATGATATTGATATTCGTCGACACGGATCTGGCTGCCATATTGCGTGATCAGCGGCCGCGCATAATCCTCCGGCCGCTCGTACGGCGTCGAGGGATTGTTGATGTCGAGCGCATACCAGCGGCGATAGGCGGACGATTTCTGGCGTTCGTACCAGCCACCGATCTCCAGTTCGTGATTGCCGATCTCGGCACGCAGGGTCGATGTGCCGCCGAAGCGCTCGATCCGATATTCGGTGGTGCGCGTCGCGATGCCGGCCCCGCCGAAGATGGTGGAGAGACGCGCCAGATTGGCAGGCGACGTCAAGGGGCTGCCCGGCACGCCCGGATAATAGAACGAGAAGAGCTGCGGCAATCCGGCCGCCGTGATCGGGCCGGCGACGATGCCGACGCCGCTATTGTGGTGATAGTAACCGAGGTTGGACCATTTCACATTCTCGGTAAGGTTTGCCTCATATTTGAGGTAGCCGAGATAATCGCGGCGGAGCGCGGCGCTGTAGTAATTCTGATAATTGGAGCCGGGTGCGGCGTTGATCGCGGCATAAGCCGGCGACTGATAATAAGCGACCGCTGCCCGGAAATCCGGGAACAGGAATGGGCGCACATACGGCGCCGTGCCACGATTATCGATTGCGGCGGCCGTCGCCGTCGCGGGGCGGACAACGATCGAAGTGGCGTCCTCGTTCGGCTCCTTCTTGTTCGAGAAGGCGAAATAGGCGGTCAGCTTGCCGGTCGTGTCCTCATGCGTGAACTTGCCGTTGACCTGCCAGCCGCCCTGCTTGCCCCGGAAATCCCAGGCGCGCGCCCGCTGGCGGGCGGCCGAGACGTAGAGGCGGTTGTCGCCGCCGCCGAATTCGCCCGAGTCCATCCGGGCGTAGCTGCGCTGCGTGCCGTAGCTCCCCAGTGTCTGGGCGAGGCGGATGCCGAAGTCGCTGTCCGGATCGCCGGTGAAGGTATCGATCGTGCCGCCAAGATTGCTGGTGGAGGGCGTACCGAGATCGCCCGCGCCGGTCGCCAGCGTCACCCGGCCGACATTTTCTGAGATCACCGCACGCTGCGGCGACAGGCCATTGTAATTGCCATAATTCTGATCGCCCAGCGGCACGCCGTCCAGCGTGTAGCCCAGCTGCTGCTGATTGAAGCCGTGGATGAAGAGCGAGATATTCTGCTCGTTATTGCCCCACGGATCGGCCGTTAGATAGGTGACGCCGGGCAGCGTCTGGATTGCCTTCAGCGGATTGATACCCGGCAGCAGCTTCTGGATCTCCGGCCCTTCCAGCGAAGCGACCGAGCGCGTTGTGCGCGCCGCGGTGACGACGATGCTGTCATCGCCCGCATCGGCCGCGGCAGGCACATCCGCCGCAGGGGCATCGGCCGGCGCGGCGGCATGTGCGGCGGCCGCACACCCGATCATGAGCGCGAACAGCGACGTGCGAAGAAGCATGATATTTCCCACCTTATTCGTTGGCGCAGCAGCGCTGCGCGGGTGGGCAGCCGATAGGAGCGGCTTCGTGCCGAAGTGGTGACAGTCACGTTGCGGTTTCGTGAATCCGGGAATTACGCGCAGAGTCTGTCATCGAAGCGACTTGGACCGCGCCTAGCGGCACATGATCGCCGAAGGAGCAATGTGGATGACGATCGAAATGGTAGGCCAGCGGTGATCGCACTCGCTCTGTTGCTGGCGACCGCCGCTGCGCCTGCGCCCGCCCGTCCGGTCGTGATCGCGCATCGCGGCGCTTCGGGGGAACGGCCGGAGCATACGCTGGAGGCTTATCGCGTGGCGATTGCCGAAGGCGCGGACTTCATCGAGCCTGATCTGGTCATGACGAAGGACGGCCACATGGTCGCGCGGCATGAGAATGAGATTTCAGGAACCACCGATGTCGCCGCGCATCCCGAATTTGCCGCGCGCAAGGCGACCAAGACGATCGATGGCGCGCCCGTCACCGGCTGGTTCACCGAGGACTTCACCCTCGCCGAACTCAAGGCCCTGCGCGCCCGCGAGCGTATGCCCCAGCTCCGCGCCGCCAATGCCAAGGCCTATGACGGCAAGTTCGACGTGCCGACGCTGGACGAGATCCTCGCCCTCGTGGCGGAGCAGGACAAGCAAACCGGCCGCCGGATCGGCCTCTATCCCGAAATCAAGCACTCCACCTATTTCACAAAACTGGGCCTGCCGATGGAACGGCCACTGATCGCCGCGCTGGCCAAAGCCGGTTATACGAAGGCGAGCGATCCAGTGATCATCCAATCGTTCGAAGTCGGCAATCTGCAGGCGTTGCACGGCATGACCAAGCTGCGCCTCGTCCAGCTCGTCGCCAGCCAGGCTGGCCCCGTGGACAAGCCCGGCACAACCTATGCACAGATGGTGACGCCTGCCGGCCTACAGGCGATCGCGGCTTATGCCCAGGCGATTGGGCCGGAAAAGCCGCTGATCGTGCCGCGTGACGCCGAGGGCAGTTCGCTGCCGCCCACGACGCTCATCGCCGACGCGCACAAGGCCGGGCTGATCGTGCACCCCTGGACGTTCCGGTCGGAAAACTACTTCCTTCCGGCCGAACTGCGGAAGGGCGCCTCGCCTGCCGATCATGGCGACGCGGCGGCCGAATACCGGATGTTCTATGCTCTCGGCGTGGACGGCCTGTTCAGCGAATTCCCCGCCGAAGCCGTGGCAGCGCGGCCGCGCTGATGCAGCAGCTCAGGCCTTCAGCGTGGCCGGATCGGCACGGTATTCATGCTGTCGCCGGCCACCCAAGTCATCGGCCATAACTCCGGCGCGATAGCGCCTTCGGGCATCGGTTCGCCCCTCATCCTGCCGAGCAGCCGGCGTCCAAGCGTTTCGCCCAAAGTCCGCAGCGCTACGTCGAAGCAGGCAAGGGTAGGCTCCAGAGCGGCGCACGCCGGGGTCATGCGCTGGCCTATCACGGCCATGTCCCGGCCGGGCGTCATCCCCTCCGCACGGAGGCTAGCATAGACGCCAACCGGTCCTGCCTCGCTCATTACGAAGATGGCGGACGGACGGCGCTTCAGCGCCAAAAAAGCTTTCGTGGCAGCGGCGCATTGCTCCACATTCACGGAACCGGCGTAAATCAGGTCAGGATCGACAGGCAGCCCCGCCGCGCCAAGCGCGGCTTCGTATCGGGCGAGCGCCAAGTGGCTGAAGTTCACGTTCGGGCCGGAGGTGATCATCGCGATCCGCTCGTGGCCCGCAGCGATGAAGCGCGACATCGCGATATCGACCATGCCTTCGAAATCCAGATCGATGCTGGGATAGTCGGCTGGCGTTTCGCTGCGGCCCAGCGTGACGAACGGAGTTCCGCGCGCGGCAAGCAAGGCGATGCGCGCGTCCTCCCGGCCTGTCGCGGCAAGGATCCAGGCGTCCGCTATTCCCCGCCGAAGATGGCGCTGGAGAACGCTTAGCGATTCCTGTTCCGCTCGGGAGAGCAGCACGACAAGTTCGAGCCCCTCTCCCTCCAGCACGATTCCCACCCCTTCCAGCACCGAAAGAAAGAAGGGATCGCCGAACATGATACTGTCGGGCACCAAAGGCAGGATGAAAGCGACGGTCCCGGTCCGCTGACGACGAAGAGAGCGGCCAGCCTGATTGGGCGTGTAACCCAGCGCTTGAGCCGCCTCCGTCACCCGAAGCCGCGTCGCATCGCTGACGTCCTTGTGCCCGTTCAGCGCCCGGGACACGGTCCCGATCGATAGCTCGAGATGAGCGGCGAGCGCGCGAATGTCCATCGCACCTGCTTTGCATCGGGGGTTGAGATTGCAACCCTTGACAGCGAGACACCCGGCAATACAGCCCCGTAAACGTTTACGAAATCGCGGGAGAGGCAGATGATAAAGCGGTTTTCAGGGCCTCTCGTGGCTATGGTCGCACTGCTTGCGGCCGCTCCCGGAGCAGCAGCGGCGCCGACCGGGCTGGATCGGAACGGTCACCTGCTTGCGGCCGGTGACATGCGATCACCCGGTTTCACCCATGTCCGCATTGCCAATGGCGTGCAGGTGCATGTCGGGCACGTCAGCAAGAACATCATCTTCTACGCGCCCGATACGGTCCGCGTGAACGCCAATCTCGGCCGCAATTATTGGACGGCACCCAGCCTCGTCGTGACGTCCGCACCGAAGCCATCGCCTTTCACCGTCCATGAAACCTCGACGACGCTGACGCTGGAGAGTGCGAAACTTCGCATCGACATCAACAAGACGACAGGCGCACTGCGCTTCTTCGATGCGAAGGGCGGTCTTTACACCGAAGAAAAGCCCGATTCCCCTCAGTCTGTAAAAGCCGTGACCATCTCCGGCGCCCCTAGCTACGAAGCGCAGAACAATTTCGTTCTTCGGCCCGACGAAGCGATCTATGGTTTCGGCTTCACCGGCGACGATACCAGTAATCGGCGCGGCAAGAGTCTGCTTCTCGTCCAGACGAACGTCGGCATCATCATTCCCGTAATGATGTCGTCCCGGCGATATGGCGTGTTGTGGGACACCTATTCGCAGATGCGCTTCAAGGACGAGGCCGGCGCCGCATCGCTTTGGGCGGAAAGCGCGCCGGGCGGCGTGGATTATTACTTCCTAGGCAGCGATACGCCGGATGGCGTGGTCGGCGCCTATCGCACGCTGACCGGGCAGGCGCCGATGTATCCGAAGCAGGCATTTGGCCTGTTCATGAGTAAGGAGCGCTACAAGACGCAGGCGCAGTTGCTGGATGTTGCACGGACCTTCCGCAAGGAGCGCTTCCCCCTCGATTACATCGTGCAGGACTGGCAATATTGGGGATCCGACAAGGACGGCAGCTGGAGCGGGATGACCTGGGATCCCATGCGGTATCCGGATCCGGACGGCATGGCGCGCGACATCCACGCGCTGAACATGAAGCTGATGGTGTCGATCTGGCCTTCCATCGGCAACGATACCGCACTCGCGCATGAACTGGACGCGCATAATCTCCGCTTCGCGCCGCTGCACTGGATCTCGAAACATGCGCGCGTCTACGATGCCTATAGTCCGCTCGGCCGCCAGATATACTTCAAGCACATCAAATCCGGCCTGCTCGATAAGGGTGTGGACGCACTGTGGATGGACGGCACCGAAATCGAAGTCAGCAGCGCGATGTGGAACGCGCAGGATAATATCCATGACACAAAGGCGCTAGGATCGAACGCACTTGGCGATTTCACGCGCTACCTGAACCCCTATTCGTTGGTGACGACGAAGGGCACGTATGACGGGCAGCGCGCGACATCCGACAAACGTATCTTCACGCTCACGCGATCGGCATGGGCGGGCGCGCAGCGGACCGCGGCGGCCTCATGGAGCGGCGACATCTATTCGAACTGGAAGACCCTGAAGCAGCAGGTGGCCGGCGGCGTCGACGTGACGGTGACGGGCAATCCCTATTGGACGCAGGATACCGGCGGCTTTTTCGTCGCGGACTTTCCGGGCGGAGAGAAGAACCCCGCCTGGAGGGAGCTTTATGCGCGCTGGCTGCAATTTTCGACGTTCAACCCGATCATGCGCATTCACGGCACCAACGTCGAGCGCGAGCCCTATCTGTTCAAGACGCTCGACCCCGCCGTCTATGCTTCGCTGCTTGCCAGCACGGAGCTCCGCTACAAGCTGCTTCCCTATATTTACGGGCTGAGTTGGCAGGTCACGTCGGCGAGCTATACGTTGATGCGGCCGCTGATGATGGATTTCCCGGATGATCGTAAAACCGATACGATCGACGACAGCTTCATGTTCGGGCCGGCATTCCTGGTCCATCCTGTGACGCGGGCAATGTACAACGTGCTGCCGCCGCCCGCGACGACGATCCCGACCGAGTTCTTGCGAACGCCGGACGACAAGCCTGGCCTCGCGCTGCAATATTTCGAAGGCGAGAAGTTCGATACGCCAAAAGGCAAGATGATCGACGAGAAGATCGATCATACCTGGCCCGATCCGCCTTTGGCCGAAATACCCGGCGGCCTCTCCTCACTTCGCCATTTCTCCGCGCGCTGGGACGGCGCGATCGTCGCGCCCGAAGACGGCGAATATGAAATCGGCGTGGCGGGCAATGACGGCTTCCGCCTGTATCTGGGTGGCGAGCAAGCGATCGAGGATTGGGCCCCCGGTTCCGAACGCTATCGCAGCTTGAAGCGCGTCCTGAAGAAGGGCCAGCGCCTGCCGGTGCGGATCGATTATTATCAGGTCGATGGAAATCGCGTGCTGCGGCTCGCCTGGCGGCGCCCGGCCGACCTACTTCAGTCGGCGGCGCTGACCCAGGCGCCGCGCGATCTGACGATGCGAACCTATCTGCCTGAGGGCGCGGACTGGTATGATTTCTGGACGAACGAGCGCCATCATGGCGGCGAGACGGTTGCCCGGGAAACGCCGCTGGATACGATGCCGCTCTACGTTCGTGCCGGATCGATCGTGCCGATGGGGCCGGTACAGCAATATGCGACCGAGCAGCCCAATGCACCTTACGAGGTTCGCATCTATCCCGGTGCCGACGCGCGCTTCACGATCTACGAGGACGATAACGAGACATACGCCTACGAAAAGGGCCAGCGCAGCACCTACGATCTGGTCTGGAATGACAAGGCCGGCACGCTGACGATCGGCGCGCGGCAGGGGACTTTCCCGAACATGGTTCGTCAGCGAGAACTCAACGTATCGCTGATGGGGAGCCCGTCTGCGACCTTGAAGCGCGTCGTTTATGCGGGCAAGCGCGCCACCCTTCGTGTCTTCTGATATCCACAATCGCAAAAGGCATCGTCATGATCCGGGCATCTCTTACGGTGGCGCTGCTCGCCACCACGCTCCCACTCGGTGCCGCGCAGGCCGACAATCCCATCGTCCAGACGCGCTTCACGGCCGATCCGGCGCCGATGGTGCATGATGGCGTCGTCTACCTCTACACCAGCCACGACGAGGATGACGCCGATGGC